>Ga0123352_10015151_pt1 | contig 12273 bp, 7 predicted proteins | sample TergutLab28metaG_FD_89700 | JGI IMG/M metagenome (GOLD analysis project Ga0123352, IMG submission 89700) | Labiotermes labralis P1 segment gut microbial communities from Petit-Saut dam, French Guiana - Lab288 P1 | ecosystem: Host-associated > Arthropoda: Insects > Digestive system > Gut ... | reverse complement strand
CTGCTTTAAATATTTGTTGCTCTCTCTTTCTATTTTTATGATAATCTAATAACAAAGAGTTGTTATTTTTGTGTTTGCTATGTTAAATCTATCAAACAATTCTTTGATCATATTTATCAATGCAATATATTTGACAACAGTAGAATTTAGCAGTATAATAATAATATTTTAATTGAAGATAGTTCTCATTTATTCATCTTTTTATTAAAATTGACTCTTTTTCATTTATTGAAAAAAAAATATATTGAAGACTATAATTTAGGAGTTATAGTCTTTTTTTAATAAAGGGAAAAATATGGGAAGAGAACTAAAGACTATCAAAGCGAGACTTGAAAACTTGATTATAACTGTTTGGAGAGAAACCAATCGTGGAAGAATTGTTCAAAGTGCTTTGCAGGCAATTGTTATTAATGCTATTTTTGAAACGCTAAAACATTTTGAAACAGAAGATTATTTATATGGTTCGCAGCATACTATCTCATTTTCAATAATTTATTTATCAGTGGGAAATTTTCGTCAATTACCTAAAAATTTGTTATTTGAAGTAGGGGCAGATTTAGTTTTGAACACACAAGAGCAGGGCATAACATATTCTCAAATTATCGAAACTGCCAAGATAAATAAAAACAAACTAGATAAAACAAAGTTAGCATTATCCCAAAAATCACTATCTACAACAAAAACACTATCAAGACATACTAACATTTATATAAAGTGTTTTGAAAAGAAACTGAAGGAAATATTGAATAAATAACTAGTATAACACAAAACAGCGGTGCAATTCGGTCAAAAATTGACCGAATTGCACCATTCTTTTGTGCTACACTTGAATTAAGTTAATAAAAACTGTACATATGACTACATATGACGAGGTGAAGAATGGCGCAATTTCAAGTAATACTATCAATAACAACAGCTGCACTCGGGTTTTCGGCAACAACATTGACCTTGATATATAAACTAGTTAAGAATATGAAAGCGAAGAAAAGAGCTGAAAATGTCATTAAGATTGGCAATGCAATTATCCCGTACATAGAGCAGGCGGAGAAGTTTCCGGCATATTCGTCTTTAGAGAAAAAGGAATATGTAATGACTAAAGCAAATCAATATGCGATTGAAAATAAAATAAGATTTGACACAGAGGCGGTTAATGCAAGGATAGAGGAACTAGTTCGCCTCACCAAAAGCGTGAACAAACGCTACAAGGATATTAACTTTTCTGACGAGAGAAGATGATATAAATAAAAAAAAACAACAAAAAGAAAAATAAAAAAAAGGAGAAGAAATATGGCAGAAGATATTAGAAATGGAGGTAGATTTCAAAATGAAGTGACACCACTAAATGGGGAAAATCTAAATTATGTTTTAGAGACAGCGAGAAACGCTCATGAGCGTTTAGATGCTTTTGAAACTAAAACTTATAGGCTTGTTAGGGTTGTTAGTAATGATCCAATGCCTAATAGGATTGATGTAATTCTCTCTGATGGTACAGTATTTGTGGATGGAGTTATTGAGATTGAAGGGCCTATTATTAATGATGAATATTTAGAAGAAGGACAAATTTTAATTATTGGCACTAAAAATGGCACAATTATAGGAAGAGCAAGATTTGAAATTAATATAGATGGTGTTGCAAAAATTCATCAGGGTAGAAGATATTTGCTGAAACCTAGAGTGGTGGGGACGGTTCCTTCTAATTATGCGAATGGAGATATTATTACAGGCGTATTTAGAGGGTTGATCTTTATTGCGACAGTAATGGGGAATCCAACATTAGGTCCATTTTTTAGAACAGTTGTTGGGAACCCGATAGTTTCTTTACTTTCTATTGAGTCGCCACAGAATGGCATTTCGACAACAACGAATGGTAATGGGACTGGACTTAGATTGACATGGGATATAGAGTCTGTGAGAAAATCAGTCGACTTATCTCATCTTGAAGAGCAAATAATACATCTTCATGAAAATAAGCAAGACACGCTTATTAGCGGACATAACATACGAACTATTAATGGTCAGTCTATTTTGGGTTCCGGGAATATAATCGTTGAAGGTAACGGAAGTTCAACTCCGGACTGTATCCAAGAAACAGGATTATGGAGTCCAATATTGGAGGCACATCATTGGGAAGGCAATCAACAGAGAGTGATTGATAATGGCGGACATTACATCAGGCAAGGGAATTTGGTGACGGTTTCATTTAGAATACCTATCACTCCTCGTATTCAGAACAGCACTATATTCATAACAGGCTTGCCGTTTTTGGGGCATAGCGATGAAAATGTTAGATTGTCATATATCGGAGCAGGTCGTGCAGGCTGGCTGCAAAGTGTTATGCTGGGCTTTGTCGGCGGCAGCGCACGTAATTCATTGGGGATATATAGTGCCGGATTTAGAAAAAATCTCATATCACAAGATATGGACTTTTTGCAAGGTTCAATAACATATTTAACTCATGATGAATAAGGAAAAATAGAAATGAAATTTGAAAACAACAAAAACAAAGAAAAAACAAAAGACTCCAACAGGAGCCATCGAGTATTCGATGAAAAGGAGAACATCAATGGAAAAAATAAAAACAGAAATAACAGTGACGCAAATAACGCCAGACCTTATAGTGTCGCTAAAAAAGCAGCGATATCTTAGAATTAATGGGGTCAGACAAAATATCGGTCAACCCGAGAGAGTGACGGTTATTCCGCTTTTGTGGGAAGCGCTTGATAATTTTGTCAAGACCAGTGAGCATGAAGAATGTGTTTGCGAAGTCGGAAATGATGTCATTTTCAGAGAAAGCGGACCGTGCTTGACACATCCGTTAGTGCTTATGCTGAAAAATCTCTGGACAGAAGAAATTCGAGACAAATTCAGAAAGGCATATAATCTCGGAAACGAAATGCATTTGAATTTGAGAGAAGGGGCGAAAGGTGAACAGGCTGAACATGGGCAAGCGCAAAATGAAAATGAATATGCGTATGATAACCAACCATCTTTGTCACCGCAAAATAACGAGCAAGTTGTTAAAATGCAGATTAAAGTTTTGCAAAACGAGATAAACAGCATTAATACAATGATGCAATCGTTTGCCGCCGGCGGATTTTCTGAAGAGGAATTTTTGCAGCTTCAACAAGCGCAAACGGAAATATTGAAGCAGATAAGAACTTTGCAAGGTTCTAACTAGAACATAAAAATTAACAAGGGCAGGGCAACAAACTGCGTTGCCTTGCCCTTAAAACAAGGAGAAAAACATATGAATAATTTAACAAAAGCGATTACCGGTAAGGCGATCACCGGTCAAACAATAGCTGGTCTATCTAATATATCATTTCCACCATCAGAAGAAGGCGAGCGAACCAATTGGTTGCCGATTGCGCAAGAAAGTTTTGAGTTAGCCGGAGGTGTTTTTGGCAGACTCACTTTGAGAACAGGTGAATGTGCGACGATTTTTGATGATATTGATGTCGGAAATGCATCATTACCGGTTATGGTTTCGCATACACACAAGCGTTCAGGCGAAGATTTTGGCTGTGGCAGAAACTGGCGACTTAGTTTACATCAAAGGCTGGAAAGAGATGGAGATGAGAATTCAGGCAATCGTGTCTATACAGATGCAACAGGGGCAAGACATTATTTTGAAGAAGCTTTTTATTATGAGTTTAATGGGCGAAAAATAAAAGTAAACAGAGCGGATATTATAGTTGGAGCAGACGGCAAAATGACCCACCATGATGTTACAATCGGAACTTTTGAAGTTTATCGTGAGTTTTTGTCCAGCACAGACCTCAACATTCACACTAGGCTAGAAGGATTGTGTAGAGTGGAATATTTTGAACAGCGAATGGATGAAGAAAGGCAGATTGAGGAAACAATAAAAAATCACGAAGAAGCATTAAATAATTTGGTCGTGGTCGATGTGCATGGAAATGATATTATAAGAGAAGTCCTAAGACTTTCTTTTCCTCATCATAGCATGCACTGGCAATGGGAAGGATTTTGGAAGGGAGTTGTAACAGGAGATGGAAGAAGCCATCTAGTTATGGATCGTAAAAGCGCATTGCAGCTAAACGCATTGATATTACAGCATGAATCACTTGGAACGCAGCAGACCGGATTAGCATTGCAAGGAGCGAGTTTATTCCGGCAACATAATATAATGAGCATTGAACAAGACAGACTAAATAGAACTTTTGGTTGTCCTGTTTGTCTTACTACTACTGAAACTAATACATTAATAACAAGTAATCCTTCAAGATCACGTTCTCATAGGACTGCTTTTCAACGTTGTTCTAATTGTGGTGGTAGTAGTGGTAATGATGGAGAATTTGCACGAAAAAGTAATAACTTAGACGCTCAACTCGCAATAGTTAATAGTCAGCGAGAATCAGTGGGAACTCATAATGCCCAAGGGCAAGTTGTGGTTAATCCTGCCCATAACACACAGGCAAATGATTTGCGTGCAATGCGAAATAATTTGTGGGATCAAATTGAGTTTATTAGAACTCAAGCTCGCAATAACAGAGCGAGGGCAGAACAACTTTTCAAAGATTATGTTGGTGCGCTTGAGAAACTAAGAATACTGAGACTGCAACTTCCAAAATCATTTGTTCAGAATGGAAATATTAACTTAGGGTTTAATTTTCATGGAAATCTGTGTGCCATTATTGACGGGAATGATAATTTTGTTTCAATAGACTACGGAAGAATTCAGACATCGACCGGAGAAAGAGATGTCATTATTGGAACAGCCGATGAAGAAGGACAAAGATCAATTTTTGAATATAATCGCTTAGGATTGCTCACGTCCATTACTAATCCGCAAGGGAGTCGGGTGAATTATGTTTATGATGATGCACGCAATTTGACAAGGGTAAATTTTGAAAATGATGAATGGGTAACATTTAGTTATCAAAATAATAATCATAATTTGTTTCAAATTGATGCGTGGAACAGAATTCGCACTACTTTGTCCTATGGCACCAATACTAATATATTAACAGGTATTTCCAATATTTCTTTAATAGACGGTGTGAAAGATGACGGAGAGAAAGCACTGCCGCACAATGTTCAATCAAGAGCTTTGTCAGAATATAATATTCGATATAACAATTCAGCCATAGTGCCTGCAAGTCATGTTGTAATAGAAAAAAATAAGGAAGAAAATCACTATTATCTTGATTCTTTCGGAAGTTTAAAAGGAAATTTCAGCAGACATCCAGATGTGGTTTTTGGACCATTGACAACATGGGCTTTTTCGGAAAGACCGATGTTTAGTTATCTTTCGCCGAACAGAAAATGGGGCTATAATGTTAAAGAGACAGACGGCATTCAGCCGCCTCGACAAGCATTTTTATCTTCGTCAGTAACTACGAGCGGAAGTCATCGGCTTGCTTCAATATTGAGCGGCTCAATATGGGGTAGTGAATTAAGAAGCACAATGGGAGGAAAAAACGAAATTGTGTTCATGGCAACTGCAAGAGCAAGCGTGAAGCCTCGTCCGACTGATGAAGCGTTCATGGCAAGTTTTATTGAAACTCCTCAAAATGATAATAGTCCGAAATATCAAATTCGAGCAGTAGTTCACGGAAACAAACAGTCAACTTTTATTGCATCGTTTGACCCCAAGATTCAAGATGAACAGATTGTTATGTTGCCGATAACATTTGAGCCTAATCATTTAAGATTGGGAGGAGTGCTTATAGAGTTTTTTGTTGAATTCAGCGGACATGGCGGAGAGGCAACTTTTGATAATTTTAGTTTGGCACCGTGTGAGTGGGAATATTTTGAGATGAATGATTTTGAGAATGTGACGAAAAGAGAAACGAGTGCAGTTTTGATTAGTGATATTGGCGGACAGGCGATATATGCAAAAGCTATAACTCCCGAAAATGGTTTTGTCTATAATGAGAGAAGGCAACTGGTATCGGAGCGAACGGATAATATTGTCTTTAAGGATTCCGGAACTATTTCGACTTCACAATTAGTTACTGAATACTCATATACCTCTCAAGGACAACTAACACGAACAGAGAACTATATTGCCGGCGAGGAAAGAGAGAGAGGAAGAGATGTCAGCGAAACTCTCTATGATTCAAGAGGAAAGATAATAAGAGAAATTTCATATAACACCTTGGCAAGCACTGACAAAGCAATCATTGAATATGAAAGCAACAAAAGCGAAGAAGCCGAGTCAAATGCAAATGAAAGGGGTTATGGTTTTGATAGAAGCGGCAGATTAACCTCAATTTCCGAAAGTACCGAAGAGGGGGAAGCGAACACTAACAATATCCGCTACAACAGAGGTCTTGCAACCCGATTGACTTTTGGAAGAAACACAGTCAATTATGAGTATGAACATAGACGCAGGGTAAGCAAAGTTTTGTTAAATGATGAGGAGCGGATGAATTATTTGTATGATGATGGAAACTTCAACATAAGCACGGTGACAATAATGGATTCAAATTTGAACTCCGGAAATCCAAACATACCTCTTAGCTTTGACGGGGGTGGGGATGATAATGACAGACAGATTAAAATAGCTCCGCATCCTCCGTATGACGGAGAAGGACTTCCCCAGCATAGTGAAGGGAATTATTATATTATTCCAAATCCTCCGCCAGTTAGCGTGGAGTTCAAGGGTGAAGCTAATGGAAACAGAGTCAGGGCAATGACAGCGAGTGCTCAGGTTTCAACTAATGGTCAAAATGAAGTTGTGACGAATGAAGTTGTTACGGACAGGAGAGGAAGGGTTCGCAGGATAGATAAGAGAAGTAATGTAACCGGCATTATGAATCAATCTAATACACAAGTAGCATATAACTATAATGAGGATGATACTATTTCTGAGATTGGTGAAATTGTTTTGCCAAGCATAGGTAATGGTCAAATAACAAAATATGAATACTATCCTGCAACAAAGCAAGTCAAGAAAATATCAAACTCAAATTTGACAGAAGACTATTCTTATAACAATTTCGGACTTTTGATAAATCGAAGCCTGACTTTGAACGGAACATTGAATCGCACTCATGAATTTACATATAAGCCCAATGTTAGAAAAGATTTAGAGAGTATGACATTGTTGGGGGATTTGATATATTTGCCTCAGACGGATGTCAACGGACGGAATACAGGCAAAATCATCGAACGAATAACTGAGGGTGAAAACGCACTGAATGTCCAACTGCATGGAGAGTATATTTACTACCGCAAACATGGCGATAGGACTACCGGAATGCCGTCAACTATCCGTTACGGAAGAAGAAAAAACAATCAGTTTGTTATGGATGAGAGCATGAGATACACCTATGATAGCATGGATAACATCACTGAAATTCGTGAAAATGGTGAATTGACAATCCGATATGAATATGACACGCTTGGAAGACTCATTCGTGAGGACAATAAAACTCTCAAAAAGACCTATGTTTTCTCTTACGACAACAACGGAAATATTCTATCAAAGCGTGAAACGAAGATAACTCTCAAAAAAACAGACGAGATTGATTTTACATCTAAAAACCTATATGCATATCAAGCGGACAATAGTGATTGGCTTTCATCATTCAATGGTGAGGAGATAACATATAATGCAGTTGGAAACCCATTGAATTATCGAGGGAATGCTATTAGATGGGGAAGAGGACATATTATTCAATACAGCGGGTTAATGTTGCGCTACGACGGCTTTGGAAGACGCATCAGAAAAGGTCCTGCGCTTGACAATATGACTAGTTATATATACGATTCACAAGGTGTTCTATTGCGTCAGGAAAAAGAAATACCCGGAAGACATCCCGGACTGCAAGGAAGCCAAACCGTACTGGATTTCATTCGAGACGGTGATGGGCTTTCGATGATAAGGCATAGAATTCGCAGTTTTTTGGCTATTGGAGAAGGAATAGTTGATTATATCGTGCGAAAAAATATTCAAGGAGATGTAACACATTTGCTTGACATGGAAGGAAATATCGTTGTACAATATGTATATGATGCATGGGGAAATCATGTTGTTTTGGATGTAAATGGTCAGGAAATAACCGACCAAAACCATATTGGAAACATTAATCCTTATCGTTATCGCTCTTACTTATATGACCCGGAAATCAAGCTCTACTGGCTGAACACTCGTTTCTATGACCCCGAAACAGGCAGATTTATTTCAGCGGATAATGTCTCATTCCTTGAGCCGACAACTATCAATGGCTTGAATCTATATGCGTATTGCGGAGGCGATCCAGTCAACAACATTGACCCTAACGGAACATTTTTCACTAGAAGATTTTGGAGAACAGTCGGAGATGGATTTAGGCATATAGGCAGACAAGTCGGAAATTTTTTCACGAGCGTTGGCAAAACGATAGCCGGAGGATTGATGGCGATAGGTGGGGGATTCTTGACAGCGTTAGGAGTCATTACATCATTTATTCCTGGCGTGAGGAGAGTGAGTGGCTTTTTGACTCAGACAGGAATTTCTTTGATGTCATATGGCACCTTTATGGTCGCATCAGCATTCGACGATAGTCCCGATGGAATTAGAGCGGATATGCGAAGAATAAACTGGAATCCTTTTAATAGGTGTGCTGAAACAGCTTTAAGGTCAAATCGTGTTTCATTCTATCGTGGTGCGCCGGTTGTAAGGTATGGGGATAATGGACTAAACGAAGGTTTTTCATTTGGCCTTATTGGGTTAGGTCGTGGCGTGACGGATCCTGATTTCTTAAGACACGAGAGAGGACATAACACTCAACTAATGTTAGCTGGACCTTTAAGATATGGATTGTTTATTGCGATTCCATCGTTAATATCTGTAAGTATATGTGAAGAAGCACATCGCCGTGCACCGTGGGAAAGAAGTGCAAATGTTTTTGGGAGAACACGGGATAGAAATGAGTATCCACACATGAATAGTGCCGCATGGAAATGGCTGTTATTGCTGTTAATTTAGAAAAACTGAACTGTTAGGGAGATTGTTTATGAAAAAAAAGCTAATTTGTCTTATTTTACTATCCATTCTTGCATTGAGTATGATAGGGTGCAGGAGAATATATTTTGATCATGAAAAATTATCTCGAACAGTAGAAAGAGTGGATTTAATTTTCATGGAGCGACATGATACAGATCCAGAATTGCTTAGAACTTTGGAAGAAGATGAAATGGATGAGTTTTTCTATCTGTTTTCAAGAATTAGGTTCACTGCGCGTTTTGGGGGAGCAGCAGTAGGTCATCTTGTTGTAGTCCTACATTTATTTGATGGAAACAGACGGTATGTCGGCAGGAATGCTACTAGACTTCGTGGGCCTGAGGGAGAAAATTTAGGTTACTCTGGTCCACGAAGAGCTAGCTGGTCAGCATGGCGAAACCTATTTGAACAATTCATAGATTTTGACGCTGATGGACGGTGGTGATTTTTTTGAGAGTGCAATAAGTTGTTGCACTCTCTTTGTTGGACTATACCTTAAATATTTGGACAAATATCACAAAACAAAATTGAATAATAGATAGCAAGCAGTTTAGCCTTATGAAAGTTTTACATAAGGCTAAAATTTGTGATTTTGTTTTATAGGTTTTATTGTTTAAGTGAATTGAAGTGGCATTTAATTGAATATCGCAGAGCACAAAATAAAGGAGACTGCGCAAAAATGAAATAATGAGTCATCCTGAGCGAAGCGTAAATAATGCAAAAAAAGCACTAATAACAGACAATATATATTGCTTTTTCAACGCTAACGCTAAATTCTTCACTGCGTTCGGAATGACATTGTTAATTTTATTTTTGTTTTTGCGCAGTCTCAAAGATTTGGTAGAGATGAGTTTATTACTTCATTATTGAATTGAAAGAACATTTGATGCAATTTGAAATTAGGATTAAATGATAATTTGATTGAATTTTGGATGGAAATATTTCAATGTATTAAGATTGCATAATGTAGATTTTAGTAGACAGTGGGTTAATTTTGTGATATAATTATAAAATATGGTAAGACATAGGATATTATTAAATACTAGGAATATCTAATGTTGAAAAGAGGAGGTCGTTTATGCAGGAAAATGTTATTTTTTCTCGACTATGCAACTTCTTGCTCAACGGAGTAACAAAAGAAGGTGGATGGGATTCAGAGCCAGGAACAAATAAGGAGACAAATCCATTAAATACAGCGGAAGCTTTGTGTGGATTAATTTCTGCGCGTGCGAGAATGTTTTTACGTAATGCAAATTACGATGAAACTATTGAAAAAGCTGTAAAATATTTATGCGAAAAGCAATTGCCTTCTGGTGGTTGGACAACTGGATCTTCGTATAAGTCGGGGGAAGATATTTCTAAACTTAATGGAGATATAGTATCGACAAGTTTTTCACTATGGGCACTAATGCTTTATAGAGATAAAATCAACCATTCTTTTGAAATAAATGAAATAATTAAAAAAGCATTAGGTTTTTTTGAGAGTTGCAATAATCAAAATAATCATTTATACAAATATAATCCAACTTTGTCTGACACTGAGAGTGTTATTCCTACAGCGTATGTGTTTTTAGCGTTTGCCTTAATTAGCGTTTATAATAATAACAATTCATTTCTTGATAAAAACTCAAAGTTGATATTAGACGGATATATTAAAGATGTTTTTGGAATTATTTGCGATGAAGAGTTTGAAAAAAAATCTAAGAATTCACATATTTGCATTGTGAAAGTTTACATATCCATTTTGCTGTGTGGAAAGATTGGGACATTTAGCCAAAATGTTAATTTAAAAAAAGCTAAGAAAAAATACAAAGAAATGGTTGAAAATCTTACATTGGAACAATGTAAAGAAAACTTTAAGGAAGAGCAGGCAGTAAGAAATTCAGGTAAGCAACCGAGAGACTTTATTCATTTAGTTCCAAGCTGGATTTTAATTCTATGTTCTTTATGCGATGAATCTGATGTTTCGCTTAAATATAAAAAATTGGTTCTCAATTCAGTTCTTGGAAAAATAGATGACGATGGTGGCGCAACTCATGATGGTCGTGGCAAAGGAAAGCGAACTACATGGGCAACTGGATTAACGTTGTTTTCATTAAGTTTGTTTGCAAATAATTTTAATTTTGATGAAATAGTCAAAATGGAGGGAATTTCAATGACGGCTACAAATAATAAAGTTTTTGTTGTCCATGGTAGAGATATGGATTTTAGAAAGAATATTTTTAATTTATTAAGAGCAACAGAGTTGCAACCACTTGAATGGGAGGTTGTTGTAAAAGAAACAGGAAAAGCAAGTCCTTCAACATTTGAGGTGCTAACTAAAGGTTTTGAAATGGCTCAAGCTGTAGTTGTTCTTTTTACTGCAGATGATGAAGGCAAGTTAAAGGAAAATTTTGTTAAAAATAATGATCCAGTTTTTGAAAAAGAATTGACAGGACAACCAAGAATGAATGTGATATTTGAGGCTGGATTAGCCTACGGGATTAATCCTAGCAGAACTGTTATATTAAGGCGTCCAGAAGTGTTAAGGGAGATGAGTGATGTTTCTGGCATTAATTATATAACTTATAGTGAAAATTCAGAATCTAGACATCGTTTGATTGAGAGATTAAAAACCGCTGGATGTAATCCTATAACATCAGGTACTGATTGGTTGAATGCATAGGGAGGCATATTATGGTCAATAAAAAAATCACAAACAAATTAAATGAGTTGAGACGCATAGAGACTATAGATGAGCGCAAAGTGCATTTGGAAGATGTTCTTTTATTTCCTACAGGTGCAAACTTATCTTTTTTAGATAATGGTAAAATTGAAACACAGGGATTAGGTGAGAAATTAGATAATCAAAGAAAAGATTTATTGAGAATTGTGGAAATTTTAGATCCATTAGATAATAAGTTTATTTCGACGAATGTTCTTTCACCTAGAACATATGCGGAATCGTTGAATCCGATTTTGCAACATATTAGCGTTCAATGCTTGTTGTTTTGTAAGCTTACTGCTGAAGATGTCGGTACAATAATTAATTTAATTGAAACAACTAAATATAGTAAAACTGAGTATGATAAGATGTGGATTGCACCAGAAGATTACAAGAGTTTTTTAAGACCAGGTGCAATATTATACATTATGAACAGAAGAGTTGGCGGATGGGATGGTTCTAAAGAGAGACCTGTTATAGAATTATTAGGAGCGGGAGGACATCTAGGAGTTGATGAGAACTTTAACACAATTAAAGCAGAAACAGCGATAATTAATGAGTTAAAAGAAGAAGTAGGTGTTAGTTTATCTGCAAAAGATATTCAGATGTTTGG
>Ga0123352_10015149_pt1 | contig 12273 bp, 8 predicted proteins | sample TergutLab28metaG_FD_89700 | JGI IMG/M metagenome (GOLD analysis project Ga0123352, IMG submission 89700) | Labiotermes labralis P1 segment gut microbial communities from Petit-Saut dam, French Guiana - Lab288 P1 | ecosystem: Host-associated > Arthropoda: Insects > Digestive system > Gut ... | reverse complement strand
CACTGACCCAAGATGTCCTAGCCCTCCTCCACCAACCACTGCACGCCCAAGTTGTTACCCTGGGTCCACTGATCCAAGATGTCCTAGACCAACCCCTCCACCAACCACTCCACGCCCAAGTTGTTATCCTGGGTCCACTGATCCAAGATGTCCTAGACCCACCCCTCCACCAACCACTGCACGCCCAAGTTGCTACCCTGGGTCTACTGATCCAAGATGTCCTAGCCCCCCTCCACTAACTACTCCACCCCCAAGTTGCTACTCTGGGTCCACTGATCCTAGATGTCCTAGGCCCCCTCCACCAACCACTGCACGCCCAAGTTGCTACCCTGGGTCCACTGATCCAAGATGTCCTAGACCCACCCCTCCACCAACCACTCCACGCCCAAGTTGTTACCCTGGGTCCACTGATCCAAGATGTCCCAGACCCACCCAACCACCAGCTACTTCATATCCAAGTTGTTACCCTGGATCGTCCGATTCTAGGTGCACATCTCCCAGACCCCCTGCTACATATCTCCCACCTGTAGGTACCACCAAAACTAGTGGTTGCTTCCCTGGATCCACTGACGCCCAGTGTATTTTGTCTACAATTATTTCAACTCCTCCTAAAACTAGCCCTCCAACTACATACTTTCCATCACATACATCCCATTCTCCAACATGTGAATGTCTAACAACACCTCCTATATGCCTTCCTGGTAGTCAAGATCCCCGATGTCCTCAGACAACAACACCCAACCCTCCTACACCCCCAATCTGCTATGCTGGTTCTCTAGATCCCAGGTGTGAACCATCATGTATTTCTGGATCCACTGATCCTCGATGTTCTCAAGTACTTCCTTCTCCTGGCTGTTATCCAGGCTCACCTGATCCAAGTTGTGGAAGCCCCTCACAGCAACCACCAACATATATACCACCAGAAACTGCAAAACCACAGTGTTATCCTGGTTCCAAAGACCCAAAATGTCAGCCATTCATTCCCCCTCAGTATCAGTGTTACCCAGGATCTCCCAATCCTCAGTGCAATGAGATTGTAACCACTCTGACACCAAATACAGTAAAACCACCTGGCTGTTATCCTGGATCCTCTGATAAAAACTGCACTAGTGATGGATCAGCTTATTATGAGACTGAACTAAAACCACCAAACTGCTTCCCTGGATCTAATGATACAAATTGCAGGCAAACTGAAACACCTAGTGATGGCAGTGCACTCTTCCCTGTGCCCTTACAACCCTCCACAAATCAACCCATCAAACCATCTCAAAATGATGAAGTGGATTTCCATGGGAAAGATCAAGATCCACGTTATCATGCATTTCATTCATGTAAGTACTTTACCAGCAGGCACTATTTGATATTAACACTTAGAGTACTAATTTAAGTGGCTACCTCCAAGGCCAGAGACAACTCATTTAAATTTGCCAGTGAAAACTTGGCAACACAATGTTGAGATCTATATGCCACAAAACATCAAGTTTATTCCTCTGTCATGCAGTTCTAGATACAACATCAGAGATGAACACCAATTATCTACATGCAAAGCACATCCCTTGCCCAGTATAGGCTCAGCTGACTCTGGTACTACATTTTCACTAGCTCTCTTATAACTGCCTTCCACTAGATCATCACCAGTACAAATTGTGGAATTTACACAATACCTGGAACTGGATTCACATATCTCACAGAAATGGATTCTAAATCTAGCACATTTGTATGGAGTGAACTGTACATATAATAAACACTTGGAACTTTTTTTATCATTTACATCTGCAGTTATGTTGTCTGCAAAAGTGCAGAACCGAGAAATGAGTAGTAGGCCTAATCAAACAATTGGCATTGTTTTACCAAATACAGAAGTGTAAACAATGTTTTCCTCTGGACAGTTAATTTTTATTGTAGGTTTCTTCACTGCAGTAATTATAATGCAAATTGCAGAGTAGGCATCCATTTCACCTTCTGCTGTCCCATACAAACTATCATCATACATGGTTGGCATGTTTGCTTCCCTCTTTTGTCACAACTATGACAAACTGCTGGGCTAAAAGAAGATACTGAAATGAATTTCCACACACGTGGTTGGTTTTAACTGTCAACTCATTCCCAGTAGCTTTCATGTGGTCCAGCACCACGTTTCTTACCTTTAGATGTGGGGCTGTGCAACATTTACATTCTTATGAGTCACGTCCACTTTCCGATAAAACTTAACCGCTTTCCGATTCCTGAAATTTGTCCTTGTCAATTCAGGAACCGCTGGAAGACTCGCCAATATCACTTTCACATAAGTAATTATCTGTTTTTTGTGAACTCAAACGCGACCGCCTTTGCAAAGCCATCTTGGTACGTACACACCATGTACAGCAAAGTCAAGCTTACTTAGTACTTACTCCATGGAGCAGGCCTGCTTGAGAAGCTAAACGGTTCTCAGCTAGTCAAGAAATTCCTGCATTTTATGGAACCCGAAATTTCATTACCGCATTCACAGTTTACTTCAATGAATTAATTTGTCTGAAATACGCATTACACGAAATCTTCCACTGCCTACGCAACGGTGAGCAACTGTCATCTATCCCATAGAAGTTCAACTATTAAAACATACTCATGTTGTGGAGGTTGAGAGGGTGAGTTAACACATCTCGAGCACGGTTGTGGCTGAGGGATTGGACGCTCTGGCAGACGTTGCCGAGGTTATGTTACAAGCCGAGTGGTTGGTTTAGTCTGTACTTTAACCTAGTTTTCATTAGTAATGTGCAGTAAGATTTTTGAATAGGTTAAAGAAGTCTGTAACATGTACATTGAGTATCAGTTATTTCAGTTCATTTTGCATGTCACATGAATAGTTTGATAATGTTATCACTGCTTACGTCATAAACAGATAAAATGTAATCTTAAATATATACTGAAAGCCAAGCCAGGACAGCTGAGACAGTATACTGGGGGGCTACATGCTTGGAAACGAACGAGGGTCAGCAAGTTTCGTCGCCAACTGATGTGATGTCGACCCAGTTTCATACCAGCAGCCAAGGCACGAAGCTGACCAGTGACTGTCTAGTGTCAATGTTAAGAGCGTGAAACTGTACCCCCACTGGGATAACTTCATTTTTATCCCAAAGCATTATCAAATGAGACATGTATTTGTCACACTGTGATATTTTGTTTCTAGGGTTATATGAGCCAAGGAAACCATCTCGCAGGCATCACTTCGGTAAGCGAGATACTGTACAAACCGATACGCAGCTTGTACGTGCCATTAGCGAACGCAGGAGGATAGAAAAGCGTGAAGTACAACATAAGCAGGTTGTGTCTATAACGCTGGGCGTACGTGGACTGATGGTTGGCTCTGATGCGGATCTTAGGTCACATGGACTGGTAAAAAGAGATGCTGATACATCATCTATAAGGAAGTCACACATTGTGACTGAATTAAAATACAGTGAGTTACATCTTCGGTCTGTACATACGTTCACAATTCTAAGTGCACTCATAGGTTCAGCCATCATGGTGCTGTTCATAGCCTTTGTAATATACTTTCTTGCTCAAAGGCATAAAAAAATTAGGGTGATTTCAGTTACCCCACAACTATTAAATGAAGAGACCAAACACAGAGGAATGGATTGAACTAAAAATGAAGAGGCTACTTTTGTGTTTCCACAGAATGCATTAGCTTCATGGGCATTACCAAAATTGTAAAATGTGTCATCCCTCCCAAGAAAGGTTTTGTAGATAAGTGCAGATAAGTTTAGATAATAAAATGCAAACAATAGAAGTAAACATTTCAAAAGAGCAGATTTGCATGTTATGTAATATGTGATTAAATAATTGTTCAGAAAATCTATACAAGACAAATAAATGACTGATTATCAAGATATTTACCTCATATTATGAAGTACATTTCACATGTAATAAAAATACAGCATCTGTTAAGGCCCTTGAAAACTAAAGCTTAATCCTTAAAAGCCATAACTGAATGCAAGTGTGAATGTATGACACCATGATTCACTGAGAAGTGGTGTGTGACTTGGCACACATAATCAACTTCCTAGGGTACAGCCAGAGGCATGACTAGGCTAAAAACACTGGGAGGTCAAAATCAGCCACGGGTATGAGGAGCTTCAATTTACGAAGGAGTCAAGTTAGAAAGATGGGCAAGATTTGTTTCAACCAGTCCTTAAGTAACACACACCCCTTTCCTCCAACTCCAGCCCCTAAATGCACAGATTCTTAACTGACTGAACTATCCTTAGAAATAAAAAATATTGGAAGGGCATTTGCACCCTCCCCCCCAAAAAAAATTGTAGCTATGGCCACTTGTGAATTCCCCTCAGTACTACGAATTATTAACACAGATAAATATCAAAACATTCTAAAGCATAAAACTTATTCTTCACCCATTTGAATTTCCACTTTTATGTGGATTATCTTGCAAACAAACATTTCAATCAATATACTGACATGTTCTTCTTCCTCCTGTGTGACATCTTGCCTAACCTGTTGTTCCCATCTTGATCATGGACTTTCTCTTTAGGATTCTTTTCAGTGTCATTAGCAATACTTTATTTTTAATTATATTTCAGCCATTCTTAAAATGCATCCATAACATTATATTGTTACTTACTAATTTCTCTTTCAAGGTATGTATCTTGAAATTTTTTGGGTTTTTCTTCCTCCCCTGGTTTTTCCTTCTATGCTTCTTACAAGCAACATGAAACCCTTACTTCAGGTTTCATTTCATTTTTGTTTTTCACTGGTGGACATAATTTATTGGAGACTGAAAACACAAATATCTCTGAACTTCTTCATGCTTGTGAAACTCTGTGCTAGGAGAGCACTGATGACTTGGAAAAAGTAAATGGATGGAATGCACAAGAAAAATGAAGTGCCCAGTGTGCATACCACCATGACTCAACAGGCATGATGAGTGTTACATCATTACAAGTTGTCAGCATTCACTTCATAACTCTAAATTACAAGGACGTAACATGCACGGACCTCTGTCATCATCCTGAAAGAGAAATGCTGATTCATGTAAGCAAAACTTTTCTTTCACAAATTTAGGAAGAGTGCACGATAATTTATGCTACACATGCTTAACCCTTCCTCATCACTTGTATTTGAAACTTCACTCCGCCTAGCCATAAATTTAATTTGTGCAATAGAATACTGTAGTATGGGAAAATGCAAAACTCCTGTTTGTATACACTGACCATTAGAAGAAATGTCAAAGAATGTAATTGTCAGATATTTCAGGTCCATAATACATGTAGCAGTCGTTTTCCAAGTTGATGGAAGAAGGCTTTTAACAGTGGACCCAGGCAGGAAGATTACAATGTAAAATCTTTTGCCAGAGGATAGAAAACGGTTATTTAATTGAATCTGAAATTGTTATTAGATTTTATGTGTTTATTGTGGTAAAGATTCATACTTTGCTACTTACGGTTAATACTGAAGTCTGGTACAGCATGCACAAAATATCTATTCACATGGAAAATGGTGCTAAACATGTGCTTATGCAGTGGTACATGGGACATTTCTTTCCTAATGCTAACCAGTTTGAGGACAACAGTCAGCTCGACTACATTGTCACATTTGTGTCTAATAGTTTCCTTCTTAGCAGCTATTTATTTTCTTTTTGTATATTCAGAATGTTGAATTAAATTCTTACAAGTAATTATATGGGCTACAAACTAACAATGTTTAAAAATTAATTTCATCACAGAAACATCACCATTACAATGACTATCTAGTTATTGCTGTTTGACGATCATATAAAATCCACATATACAGTTGGTGGGGAAAACGCTGTGTTTTAAGGCTGAAGCAGGTGGTCCATAAAACATCAACTGTGCTGTGGAGAGAAAAGTTGCATGAACCAATATTCTGTATCCAAGCTGATGTAAAGTTATGGTCAGTGATGTTATTTGTACAGTATGTTTCTTTAAGCATGTGTATGCAATGATACAGTCCAGGTACATGTAAGTGTTTGGGGACATGATGATTATGGACCTCTGAGAAGTGACGCCATATATTCTGGTAGACTGTCATTGTTTCAGGTCATCAGGGTAAAGGATGGAGGTAGAAAGTTCCTCCAAAATGTGGGAAAACTTGCACCACACTGCATGGTGTTACATCCCAACAAATCAATTATATGTTTAATACACCAACTAAATGCACACACACACACATTCAACTGTATGTGTGCATTTGATAGAAAATAATATATATTTGATAGAAAATAATATATATATTATAAAATAATATATATAGATATATTATTTTCTATCAAATCTCTCCTACATGTTTCGGCGCATACTGCACCATCCTCAGGGCACTCTTGTCACTTGCTCAGGTCTGCTTATTGTAATGTTGTTACATTGATTACAAAGCATAAGATATATTATATGTGGGTTTTACAACATCATTTACAATTAACAGAACAATATTTGGCTCTTTGTTATGTCTTGAAAGTTCTTTTAAATGTTAAATAACTTGGTATATTAAAGATATAATTGCTACACAAAAAATGCATGGAATGGAAGGCTTCACAATAGGGTCTCAATAGTTTCTACCAACCCACAGATATCTTGACAGGATAGTGCTGTTCTTATGGAACAAAAATCAAAACCAGGAAACATATTAAAATATACTGTTACAAACCCTATATTTGGACATACTTATCTAATGTTTATTTACTGTCAACAGTGCAGACTTTATGACATCAAAGTGTAGTATGATTAATGAATATAATGAATTTGAAATGATGCAGAAGTGGTCACGCACAATTTGAGGTACAATCCTGACATTTGCCTGAAGGAACTGAGTGAAATCACCCCATAGGTATCCCTACTTTCACATAGTGGTGGGGCTTGCATGATCAAATGATCCTTAGAGCTGTGCTGGTGGTAGTGCAGTTACTGGGAGGGCTGCCATGCTGTACATGTCAAAGGTGGTGACCCAGACAAAAAGGGATACCCTGGCCCTACAGGTTGGGGGTTGGTTGCATGGCTACTTCACCCCATAAAATAGTAATGTTTCAAAACCTCATGATGAGCCTCAAATAAAGGAAAGGAACATAGTATGACAATGGCTATGGCAAAGACAATTGGACATGAACTTGGGTGCATGGAATGTAAGATTATTATGTAAGTCTGGAGCATTAAAGCCCTTATACCACAATTACAACAATATAAAATATATATAGCTGCCATCCAAGAGACTATATGGCATGGGAAAGCAGTCATGGATATGAAAACCCATACTGTATTTTATAGCAGTAAAGAAGATACACATGAACAGGGAGTTGAGAGGGGTCACACAGTGACATAGTTGGATGAGACAATGCGTTACAAGCCAGAAGGTAGAGGTATTGACATAATCCTTTTGGCCACACTATGGCCCTGGGGTCGACTCATCCTTTAACAGAAATCAGTACTAGGAATATATCTCGGAGGGTAAAGGCGGCCGGTATGTAGGGCTGACTACCTTGACACCTTCAAGTGCCGACTGCCTTGAAATCTGAGAGTCTCAACCTCCTGGAACCCTCAGAGGCTGTACAGGGATTGCTTTTCCTTTTAAGAGTAATACACTAGCCTTCAGAACAATGAATGAATTTGTATATTATGGTTTAAAACAAAATTTTAGTGTTTAATTAATCAGTTCATATGCAGTGACTGAAGATAAACACAATGAATACAAGTAAAAAATTTATCAAATGCTGGAAAAAATATACCACCAGATACAGAGTAATGACATACAAAGAATTATTGGAGATTTTAAATGCCCAAATTGGTCAAGAAGTTTTATCTCTTGGAATAACAAGCATACATAGTATGCATATGGAGACAAATGATGATGGCATGAAACTAATATAATTGACAGTCACTAAAGGAACTGTTAACAGTTCAACCTGAATTTCTGATAAACAAATCTACAAGCAAACCTCTATGTCACCTGACAGAGCAGTAAACAATGAAATTGGTCATGTATTTATTGACAAATGACATGCAATGAGATTATGTATTAGATTTGAGATTCCCACAAGGAGCTGGTTGTGACTCAGGCAACTTATAAGTAAAAATCTGATCAAGATGCCATATATACAAATGAAATAAATTCATCCCAAAACTGTCAGACTTAATGTAAGTAATATCAGGGATGAGGCAAAGTTTAAAGGTTACAAAAAGTCATGAATGCACAACTGAAAGACATATCATTAGTAGGGAACTGAGGAGAAGATATAGATGAGAAATTGGATAGAATTAAGTAATTACAGAAGTTGCAGAGAATATTTTTGGTAGCAAACAAACCCTTAGAAGAGGGAGTGGTTTGATGACAACTGTAATAATGCAGTTAAAGAAAAGATTCAGGCTCACAGACCAAATTTAAGTAGACTTACTAGATCAAAGCAGTTAGAATATGAGAGGTTGCAGAGAAACCCATATAAAATATGCAGAAAGAAGAAAAGAATTAACACAACGAGCATGTTACAGAAACAGAAGATCTCAGGAAATCAGAACTTAGGGGGAAAAAAAGGGGGATCAATAACTTGAAAACTGAATTTAAGCCTCATACAAATGTATGTAAGGATTGGAATAGGAATGTAATTACCGAACTAGAATGCATAAAAACTAGACGGAAAGAATGTTCTGAAGAGCTGTTCAATCCAATAACCAAAGGATATAAGGGCTAAGTTAGGAATGAGGAGGCTAATATAACAAACAATTCACAGCATGACAAGGGCATGAAAACCCTTGAAAAGATGTGAAGATGGAGTGACAGTGGATGCCATTGCGTTACTGGGCACATGGGCTTGGAAAATTAAAGCCAAAGACAGAGATCTTGGAGGCAATGGAAGCTCAGCTAAGGAAGCTAAGGCTCTATTTGGGCTAATGCCATTGCAGAAGCAGCAACTAACATCATCAAAAACTATAGTCACAATGGCTGACTTCTAGGCTTGACACCAGGACCATCCAAATATGATATACAGGTACTAACTACTCAACCATGACCTATAGTTATTTGGACTTGAAGAGACAGGAAGTAACTGGAGGTAGCAGAAAATGACATGATTAGGTGGTTCATAATACATCCTCTCCATCAAATAATATCCCATCCTCTTTGACTATTTAAAACCCCCAAAACTGAGGGACCAACAGTAAACAACTAATGCAATTACATTTTTTTCAGCACATAAGCCATTTAGGAATTTAACAGCAGTATGGAAATGACAGATTCTTAGTTCATATTACAGTGGTCTTCTGAACTGCAATGCCGATACATTGTTGAATGGTTAGGACTGAAAATAATGACCTGGGTAGTTGTGGTCATTCTCCAGGCACAGCAGAATCATTTAGGTGATCATTATTAATGTTCCAAATTATGAGAAAGTACCTATACTGACCTAAGTTCTAACAGGTAATTTTTGACGCATTCATAAAATTATGAAAAGTGACAGCCTTATCTTGTCTATCTGTCCATCCGTTTGTCCGTCGGCATGGAACAACTTGGCTCCCACCCAACAGATTTTCATGAACTCTGGTATTTGAATATTTTTTGAAAATCTGTTGAGAAAAATTGAGTTTCATCAAACTGACAAGAATAACAGGTACTTTACATGAAGACCTGTACACAGTTATGATAACATCTTGCTGAGTTCTTCTTAGAGTGAGAACTGTTTCAGACAAAACACACATTTTATGTTCAATAATGTTTTTCTGAAAACCATGCTGTTTATGACATAATGTGGAAAAATATGGCACAGCCTAACAGGCCACACATGACAATACAGCGCATGAACTTTTCATACAGGCTAGGGCTACACACACTCATAATCTTCTTCTTGTTCTTGTTCTTCTTTGATGGCACTAAAGTCCAATGCAGACTTTTGTCTCCTGAATGTACTACTACCAGTCAGAGCTGCTTTTTGACCTCTCTTTCCAATTTGTAATTTTGCATTTATTACTACATGTTTGTACACAATTCCACCATCTGTTTTTTGATTGTCCTCTTAGTCGACTTCCCTGAGGATTATGTTAAACACTTGACTTACTTTTACACACTCATAATATGTACTATTTATTGTTTTCTCACGGCAACTATGATTATTACACCAACGTGACTCTATGTTATGTTCTACATGCATTTCCTGTCTTGTTCCTGCCCTCCTAGAATGTGCACTTGTCAATTATTTTAATTTCATCACAAAAATACTTAGCTTTTCCAATTAACATAGGCCAAGTCACGGCTTTTCCTTTGGTAGGCACTGCTGTAAACCACATAATCAACACCCTGTCCAACTGTGCTAATTTAGGCTCTTTCAATGTCTGCTGCTTGAAAAATCCTTCACACTTGCACTTGATGGCATATACAATAGTAAATGGTCCTTCTGTTTCTTTATATTGTAGACTGCTGATGATCCAGTGTGGTACACAGCAATAATCTCTCTTTGGTTTTTGCCACTTTCAAGTCTACCACTTATTTCAAGATTCTAAAAAATAATTAAACTTTCATGTTTTCTCTTGTCACTAGTACCTTGTTTACTCATCAATGAATCTTTTGAAACCCTTATAATACCTCGATGGGCTCAATAATGTCTAGAAAACACCAGATAAAGTCACAGAACCAGTACACAAAATGGAAGTTACTTCCAGTCTTGGGTCTACTTTCCTCAACTGCCAAACAATCATGAGTGCCGGTCTATCATGTGTCAGATAAAGGAATTCTACTGAACTACCCTAGAATATTAATGGGAGACCCAAAGAAAGAGGCTAGGAATAGCTGGTCTCTGGAATAAAAATTAAATCTGGGATATCCATAATATGATCAACTATGCAATCATATAGACAGGAATTTACAAACTCTCCTTTATGCAGAAACAATCTTGTACAAAGCAAATTATAAACTTTGCATTATGCAGTATCAGTCTTGTAGAAAACGTATGAAATCTGCATTATGCAGTTACAATCATGCAGACAGCAATTTATAAACTCTGCATAATGCAGTAACCATTATGAGGTAACAATCTGGTAGAATGCAATTGAAAAAATCTGCATTATGCAGGAACAATTCCTGACGGTATGACATTTAGGATCTCATGGTGGAGGGTATTTAGATTAAGAGTATGTAATTTTTCAACAGATAGCAAGCAAATTACTCCAGAATGTTGATGGAGGTATTGGATCCATTATCCAAAATGCTTGGGGCTTGGGGTATTCTGGATAAATGGTTTTCTGTAAATTGGAATATCATGCTTAAAATCTACTACAATATGTTTAAAAACTACACCAAAAAAGGTATAAGTAAAGAAACAATAACTGTTCTTTTTGCAAAATGAGGGTATGTGTGGTTATCATAAGGTTCATCAACCCTGTTGTGTTCAATAAACTAATTAGTGTGTATGTTCCTGTCTAACACAACTTTATTTTATTTGACGGTAGAGGTGTATTTACATTTACTACCTAAGGTACAACTACATGTTTCGGCTTTTGATAATAGCCATCTTCAGGTTGTACATGAATCCTTAGAAAGTAGGAGGGGGCTTGTCCCCCCCTCATCTCCCACATCCCCACTGTACACAGCCCATATTGAATCTTGTATATCTACTTTCTAAGGATTCATGTACAGCCTGAAGATGGCTATTATCAAAAGCCAAAACATGTAGTTGTATCTTAGGTAGTAAATGTAAATACACCTCTACCATCAAATAAAGCTGTGTTAGACAGAAACATACATGCTGTAATTAGTATGTGTGGTTAGTTAATGTCAATTACAAGGCATCCTCTGTCGACGTATCATCACAATTTTCTGGTGATGATACAATAAGTGCAGACAAAAACAGGCACCAGAAGTTCAGTATTGAGGATTAGGCTTGAAGACTTACTTAGAATCATTTTTCAGCATTTCTTGCAGTGTAAGTTGTTTCAAAAGTTTTGATCTTTTCCTTAGGTACTGTTCTTCAATTTTATATTCTTGTTTCTTCAGATCACAGGTAGTGGGTAAACCAAAGCCATATTCATCACATAATGAAAACTGAGGCACCTTTATCCAAACACTTTAAAACTCTGCTTTGCCTTTATACTCAGTAAAACACACTTCCTCTTGGTACACATCAAATCTTACAGTCTTCCTGTGAGTTTTCTTTTTTTTTTTTGGGGGGGGGGGGGGGGGGGGGGGTTTAATTTAAAATAAGATAGAAAAAAAGCTAAACAAAAAAATGGTTTACATGGGAAGGAGGAACAAAGGAAAATTAAAAAAAAATCTGGGGAGGGATTTAAT
>Ga0123352_10015147_pt1 | contig 12275 bp, 3 predicted proteins | sample TergutLab28metaG_FD_89700 | JGI IMG/M metagenome (GOLD analysis project Ga0123352, IMG submission 89700) | Labiotermes labralis P1 segment gut microbial communities from Petit-Saut dam, French Guiana - Lab288 P1 | ecosystem: Host-associated > Arthropoda: Insects > Digestive system > Gut ... | reverse complement strand
TAAATGTGTGTGTGTGTGTATATATATATATATATATATATATATATATATATATATATGCACTATAAAAACTGCGTGCACAATAATTTTGGGAACTAGCGCTTAGTCTAGTCATTACTGTGATTGAGCTATATATATATATATATATATATATATTTATTTATTTATTTATTTCTGTGGAACGCTTGACTCGCTCTCGCAGGCCGCGGGGCTGACTTCCCCGAGGTACATAATTGTCAATGACCGCTCAAGACCTCAGTTGCGCTTTGTGTATCCTGATTATCCGATTACCACTTCCGTGCATATTTCTGCGACAAGATTCACCCGACTCGTCACAGGTTACGATTTGCTCTCGGAGATTCATATCAACAATGCTGTAATCTTCGAGCCCCGTGCAGTCAGTGTCATGCCGGCTGCGTCAGTACGAATTTTCGCCGGAAGAACTTCCCGCATGGAGGTTGCTCGGCATTCATTTTCATATTCATTTTTGCTGGAGCTTCAGCGGAAATTGTTGACCTCAGATGCCTCTCTGGCCAGACGGTATGCGTGCAAATACTGGCCATGTGCGGTTAACTTCATAGCTCCTGCTGGTGCACAGGTAATACCGTTGGAAGGCACAGCGAAATCCAAACTAACACAAACAAACAGGTCAATGAGACCCTCAGAATTCTTCGAAACTTTTGCCGACATTATTGAACTGTGTACTGTAGTAGCAGTAATGATGGTAGTGGTGTTGATAGAAGTAGTAGTTGTTGTACTGGTATTAGCACTAGCTATGATAGTATAATAATTTTCAATTTGTTACTATTATTGTGCTGGTACATCAGTCATAAGGCCAATTACAGAGACGGCTCAGGAAACACAGAAAAGACATCCAACAACAAACTACAAACGAAAACACATAGAAAGAGTAAAAAGGAATATATCAGGTATGGAGTACTTGTTACTGGATATATTTTGAGTACGGTTTAGTTCAATTCATTTTACACAAATACAGCACAATTACACACCAAATAACAGGACAGCAGAAACAATTTGAGGTGTGAGTGCTGACACAACACCACAATGCAATTAGTTCAACCCAGTTTGATATTATTGAAGTGCTGGCGCAACAACCAAAGGGCCAATTACAAGGACAGCAGCAGAAGATAAATGAAAACGGATTAACTAGCCACAAATTTGACAATAAAAGATTGAGAGTGAAAATAATAATAAGAAGAAGGAGAAGAAGAAGAAGAAGAAGAAGAAGAAAGGAATATTAGGTGGGTGGAACATAGAGCATCCAAGGGTAGAAGAGAATTGCATTCAAATCTTCGATCAGAATATACCCGAGGAAATGAACAAACCACATGTGAGACCTAGATGTAGATGGGAATGGGAAATACTGTTAAAACTGACCTTACAAAATAGGATGAGAGATTATGGATTGGATTAAATTCTATGAGGTCGAACGGACATTCTTTTAAGCAAGTAATTAAATATCAGTTTCCATTATTATTATTATTATTGTTATTTCCATTATTGTTATTACTTTATCATTATTATTATCATTATCACTATCTTCGTCTTGTGTTTTTGTTTATTACATAATCTTAATTACACTAATTCTCATTTAAATTTATTATCTTTATCTGTCCTGCACAAATTCTGCAGTTGACACAGCGTCCATAAGTAAATAAATCGGTAACATAACCAGGTGGTATAATGAAGCGTAACTTCAGAAAGGTTTACATGCCTATTCTTTTTGTGTTCGTATTTCATACAAACAACGACCAAGTAAGTATAGTAAGCTTCGGGGTTCTCAGTGGTTATTAAGAATACGTCTGATGTGACGGCATACAGTTGTATCATGTTCTACCGAGAAGATAGAGGCAGAGGATCCTTCCGAGATGTTTGTACCCGTATACCAAATTACACGACGGCGCGTTCTATAACGCCGTCACATTAATCATCTATTTCCAGACAAAGTAAATGTCTCACAGCCAAACTCTGTTCAGTGTTACGTTATTTCCAGTTAACAAATCTATTTACAAGAAAATCGTCCACACATCATACGAAAAAGCTTAGAAGAGTCAGAGTAAGACTGTGTATAATTTTGCGAACACACGTGATGGAAGTATTTGTTTTGTGTATCTGCCCGGCAGTAAATGTACTACGTACGTACAGTTCAGCTCTCGCGATATCTCAACAGGCACAAGAGTGTACATAATCCAGTGTCGGTGTTCGGACAGCATGATCTTCATCATAGTTGGGCGTTAGGCATATCTGACTACTCAAGCCATAATAAGATTCCGAATATATATATATATATATATATATATATAAAGGCGTTTGAGAGTTTTGGGCAGTTCGTGTATGAAAACATTTGAACAGCAGATCTTGACCCAAATTCGAACCGGCTACCTTCAGAAATTTTTTTCCCTTTGGCGCTGCGTCCTAACCCGGGCTATGACCTCCTCATTCATGAGGTTTCTAGATCACACACAACGACGCACCACAGTCGGTAGGAATTCTCTGAACGAGTGATCAGCTCGTCGCAGAGACCTCTACCTGACAACAAACAACACTCTCAACAGACAGACATGTTCCCGGTAGGATTCGAACCCACAATCTCTGTAGGCGAGCGACCGCCTGCGTGGCCACTGGAATCGGCTACCATCAGAAATACAAATTAAAAATATGACGTTCCTCTAATCCTGCTCGAGTTACGCGAACTCTAAAGTTGTAGAAACAGAAATGGAATTTATGCGCGTTCGCACATGCGTTGCCAAATTATATAATTATTTATATTAATTTCCTTATTTCGTCCTGACGTTTCATAAAACTAACTCTACTAGATTAGCAAGATTGCTTGCTGATTATTTACTCGTATAGTATTACATATATTTAACAGTTTTTCAAATTAAATAGTCCTTTAGGGCCGAGTGGTTGCTTTATGCGCCACAAGGTTTAGCATGCCAAAATTCTACAGTCTGCATACAAATGCAATTCTGTGACATTTGTGGTTCTCAGAATAGTGACAGTTTCCTTATACGACATTAACTGACTGGTTTAATAACGAAGTCGGCGTGTGTTTACTGCGCGGTGCGCAATGATCCATTGAATAATATTCATGTTAATTTTTGGGTGCGTTACGAAAAATTGCGAAAAGCGACTATTAACGTCGTTATGTCCGTCAGCCCGCCTGCATGGAATAACTCAGCTGCCACTGGACGAGTTTTCGTAAAAATTTGATATTTGAGTATTTTTCGGAACTGTGTCTGGAAAATTCGAATTTGACATGAATCATAGATATTTCACATGAAGGCCAATATACGTTTGTGATTACATTTCACTCATTTCTTCTTAACATGAGAAATGTTTCAGGCAAAAGTTATAGAGAAAATAAAAACACGCATTTTCTTTTCAGTAACCGTTTTTTTTCTTTCGAAAACCGCGTCGTTTATGAGAAAATGTGAAAAAATATTGTAGAGTCGGAGAAGCCACAGATTACAGTATGGGGCATGCGCGCTGCATGTTGTGTGCCTAAGGCTACAAATACACGCGCTCCAACGCGCCTCCATGTTAGGTTATACGTACAGTATACGGTCTGCCTCGTCGTATTTAATGTTTCAGATTTTCCACATCTCTTCAGAAAGTTTCTACTTTAACCCGACGTACTGAAGACACATTTTTAAGGAACAATGAGTCCTCATTCAACGCACGTTCTGACAATTTACAAAATGTGCACGTAGAGTAAGGTTTTTCACCCCTTCGCTCCCCCCCCCCATTTTTTAAATACGAGAACGTATTACTTCCTACCTTTGGATATAAGACGTATATTTCAGTCTTTTATACAAAGTATGTTCCAAACACTTCTGCTTCAACTACCCGCTATTTAGGGCCGACATTCGCACACAAACATAGAGAGCTGTACATTTAAGGTCTGTTATTACTGTCCCATTTGAACAACATCCGTCGTGTAGACAACGTTTAATGAAGCTGCTTATTATCATGTGTCGTAACATTTCATTTAGCGTTTCTCGAGTTGTTGTTTAAATACAGACAGAGATCCAGCCATACAGACAGACAGACAGACATGGAGAAGGCAATAGGTAAAGTTCTGGCACTTTTCGTTAAAGCTGGTATATTTTATGAACATATTTTATGTTAAAATATCAGGTGTTTCATGATTATTAACTGAATGGTTAACTAACTAAACAGCGTGGAGCAGATTCTTCCTCAGATGCTAACAGATGGTGTGGAATTTCCTCTTATTTTATGAAACCCGAAATTTTAATATTATCCTTCTATTCGCAAGTTGTGTACTCTTAGAAATATCAGTTATGTAAAGCTATCCCTTTACGGGTATGGATAGGCCCTTTGGGCTCCAGGAGGTTGAGGCTTCCAGAATTTCTAAACAATCGGCACATGAAATTAGTAAGGTCAACCCTACGCACCCGCCCCCTTTTCCCCCCCCCCCCAGTAGATAGCGCTGGTAGTATTTGTTGTAGATGCTGATTCGACCCCAGGGTCACAATGTGACCAAAAGGAATAAGTCAATTAAACTTTCCCAATGACCCCCTAGGGAATCGAAACCGCGACCGTCAACCAACTGCGCCACCGCGTACCCCAAACACCAGACATCGGTTTTTGTTTTAGTTTACTTTATAAGATCTCCTAGAAACCAAAATAGAAGGTAAGGTTAAGAATGAACTGGAGGCAGAGGTATCCGCTTCTTAGTGACTCGTCGGTGTAGTTTGGAGCATTTGAAGAAGAGCCGTCCAAAATGATGAAGATTCCAAATATCTTCCGATAAATAAAATTTAAAGTGCTAAAGGCTTATGGTAAGCATGAAGTGTTCCGAACAATAACAAAGACAAGATGAAGAAAAGAATTAAGGCAATAATTAGCCTGCATTTTCAGTGCGGCTGCACAAATAATCAAGCCTAAGACATGTCATTGTTTTTGTGATTTTGTTATCAATCTGTGGATTCTGAATGGGGCACCCGGAAAGCAAATGGAACGTTCAATCCACAGTGGCCGCGACACTCCGTGTCCGGCAAAACAAGAACTGTGCTGGCAGCATCTGTTGAACAACGAGCTATAAAAATCAGAACAAATATGTGGCATCGCCCTAATTGAACGTATTATGGCGACAGGAATATGGGACAATAAATCACGATCCACATTCTGTTTCCTTTATATGAACTTCTACACTACACTGGTCTCGTTTAGGCCTGTGTTGGTTACTTTCATTATTTATAGAGTCGAATATAACAGCATTCCGGGTGTTCCCCGCGAACGTAAAATATTAAGGCTTCTCTTTACATAAGAAATTTTATAGATTACGCAGATCCATTTTCAACCGTAGCATATCGTTTCAAAATACCGTAAAATTGCTGTGTAAATGACTTTCAGGATATTAAGAATTTTACGTCTGTGAGGTCCTTCTTGTAAACCAGCCTACTAATTTAATTTCAAAAAATTATTTTTTTTTAAGATTTTAGTTTAAGAGAAATTTTGCAACAAAAAAAGTCATAATATTTCACTTCAGTTATGAAGTGCATGGGGGGTTCTCTGATTATTACGTTTGGCTACATATTTTATATTAAGCAGTTTGCGTGTATCTATGATATACATTGTTTTACTTAATAAAACACGATCATAAATTCTTAAGCTATACTTTGTCAATACGCTATCACAATATCTTCAGTCCCAAACGCAAACAACTATAAAATATTATCTTATAAGGGATGTAATAACTTAACTAACCAAACAACTACATAAAGCATTTCGTTTTGAGAAGTACAGTCACTCATCTAGTGAATAAATTCCCTGCCTTTCATGTAACCACATGTTTCATTAACATCCTCACACGAATCGGCCAAGTCTGGACTTGTTACGTCACATGTAGGTGGAACCAGGGTTTTTTAAATAGCGAATGGACAATGGGTACAAAGTGACGGCACTGAGTACATATTGTGAGGATCTCACTTTCATTCTGCAACAAACACAGGTTAGATCAGCATTATTTTCTATTCTAATTTACAGCTTACTAATCCATTTAAACTTTTGGCGCCGGAATTATTTTTTTTTTTATTTTAGCACATCCTGTATATAAAATGTGAATAATACAGGAACCAAATATGTTAGAATTATGAAACTAACTGCATTTTGAAGAGAAAAAAAACGGAGAGTGTATACCATGTTTAAAATATTCATTATCTATATTTGTTGAATAAATATATAAAATGCAACTTTAGAGGTTAGCTGTGCGGTACGACCCCTAGAGGTGTCGTTAGGCGTCAAAGGGTTAATAACAAGAAGGCATCAAGGTACGGGTGTTGTTGTGGTTTGAACAAAAAACGCTTGTTACCTTGCTACTCTTTAATGTGTCGAAAGGTCTACAAAATATTAGTTCTGATACGCACTGCAATCTAAATTGCTCAGCATCAAAGTATCAAGGGGCGATGTTCCGTGGAAAGGAAAGCGAGGCGCAGAAGAGCAACATAGAAAGTCGCCCACAGCAGTTCTAAAGTACGCAGTAGTTACGTCATTATATTGCTTGAGAATTATGCTGTGACATTTCAAACGCAGCATTTTTCTGAATGAAATTGAAGTACGGCGTGGAGCATTGGCGATATTTTCGACACTCCGCACTGACCACCGTGACCACATTGCTAAATTATATGTTGTTATTGCGGTTTTTGGCGCAACAGCCCCCAGTGGGCCAAGGCCTCCTCTTTCTTGAGGTTTCTAGATCATACACAACGACGCACCTCAGTCGGTAGGACTCCGCTGGACGAGTGATCGGCTCGTCGCAGAAACCTCTACCTGACAACACACAACACTTACAACAGACAAACAACCATGCCCCCGGGGAGATTCGAACCCATAATCTCAGTAGGCGAGCGGCCGCAGACCTACGCCTTAGACCGCGGGGCCACTGGGATCGGCTAAATTGTATATAATATCAAAAATGCTTAATAATGTAGGAGTTTAGTTCCTGATATTTACACGTGGAACCCACTGAGCCCACTAATCATCCCACGGTAACGGTAAGGACCCTTTGCGAAAAAAAAATATCGGCCATTCTTGAGTCAGAGATTCGTAAAAGGCGTGCAATATGTTAAACAGTCTCTGAACAGGGTCTCGGCTGCAGGGGAGTCAGTTGTGAACTGTCTGGCATAGTGTAATATTCGGCTCCTGAGTAATGTAATAAACATGCTGGTGTACAGACATGATTATATTCGGCGGTACCTGGTTTGAATCTCGGCCGATACACCGGCTATCCTAATTCAAGTTGTCCGTAGTATTTCTCAGGCATTCCAGGCAAGTGTCTGAACAGTACCTCGAATACGCCACGGCTATTTCCTCTCCTGTTCTTCCCACTGTCCCTACTACAGGGTCTCAGATGCTCATAGTGTTCTAAAATGATTTATAAACATAAATATCGAAGTCTTCTGAGATTTGGCGCTGCCGATTTTGGAAAACAGTCCACGACGTTTAGAACGGTCTCTTCTTTCATCTACAAGGCCAAACAGCCAACTCTTCTTGGAGTGCTAAGCCCTGAATATGAAAATGCTGACATGCTTCAACAAAGTTGGGGGAAGTATTTACTGAATGACACAGCATAACATCCCAGAAGACTTGAAACTTTTGCAGCGCCGCTGTGAGAACTTCATATCTTAGACAAAAACACTCCAATTAAAAGACCGAAATGTTGGACATTTCTTATCTTCTAGTCCAATATTTCCCCCTTTTTCTCCAATTTTGCAGTTACTTCGGAATGGAGTGTCATGCTAAAATTTTAATTTGATTACGCAAATATCAGTATCTCTTACCCACATTACATCATCCAGACTCTATACAATAATTATGCAGGTCCACGTATTTCAGAACTGACCCTTTCTAATTTTTGTCTTGCGCAATTTGTTTACTAGGTTTCCTTGGTTACAGTGAGCTTAGCAAGTCGATTAGAGAAGTTAATTGTTTTCTGCTGTCCACGCCGGACTTGGGCGTGCCTTTACTACCCATTTACAAGTGAAGGCTCGGTAAACACACATCCACTACACCGCAGTAAGTAAATTTATGGATATATAGAAAAGTTTACATATACAAAAGAGAGAGAGAGAGTAAATATCCGATGAACATTGGAAAAGGCGAGCTGAAGCGGTAACTTCACTCTCTCAGCTAAATAAATATGTACAACTACTGGAGTTAAAGCGCATAAGGTCGTAGTTGGTATTTACTTATTTGTTAGGGTTTCCCTTCTCATATGCTTTATTTGATATCGTGTTCAGACTGTACAAGAAGGAACGGCGGAAGTAAAAGATGGCAAGGGCACAGAATGACCACGATATAAAAATACATGCTCTTTTGCATTTTGTTACTTACTTCATATAACGACAATTCGCGTAAACACACCCACTTCTGCGACACACTTTTTTTTTAATGCGACACAAAATTCGCCAAGAAATTTTGGGCTCCACATACAGTATTCCACACATGGGTCCGTAATCGGAACCCAAGCTTTGTTACCGTTTTCTAAACGTCTGGCACCGGATTTGTGCCAGCTTAGTGAAGTTCATATCCTCTTCTTTTTAAATACGTCAATATTATTATTCTTCATTCTTTGGCCAAGTCTCACTTGTACCTCTTCCTTTCTGCTCTGTCATCCACAAGTGAGTACGTTTGTCACATTGGTCCGTTTGTGTCTATGTCCAGTCTGTCTTAACCTTCTTAATTCTGTTTCTGTGAAGATGTATGGTCACTGCTATTACTACTACTTCTTGACTCTACGACACTCTGAGAGCCTTGGCCTCCTTAATTACAGACGCCCATTCTTCCCTACCGACTGCCGTCTGTCACCATTTCGTAACCTTCATCTACCCTAGATCCTTCTCTACAAATTCCGGCCATCTTACTCTAGGTCTTCCCTTTCTTCCACTTACCTCTGATTTACTCTCAAATACTTTCTTAACCGCCCCTCCCTGGTCCATTCTTACTACATGTCCAATCCATTCCAATCTCTTCTTTTAATATCTACTGCTGTATCTAGATCTTTATATAGTTCCCTCAATTCGTGATTGGTTCTTGACCATGTATGGAAACAGATACAGATTATCCCATTTCTTCTTCTTGGTACTTCCAAATAGTTTTTCCCAGCGTCTTAACCAACTTAAAAATCATGCTGAGTGTTGCGCTTAACACGCAAGAAGCTTCATTATATAACAATATCCTGCTGAAAACATCAGAGCAGAACGGTAATGTACGAACCATTTGTTTTGTCTTGTAAAAGCTACGTGTTTAAAACCACATAGCGTATATATGGATTTCGTAATATTCCCAGAATAGACAGAGATTTTTTCCAAAATAAGATTAATATAAAATTATGTTTCAAGTGGACTCGTCTTTTTCTGTTTTGTTGGAATCTATTTTTATAAATAGTACAGGACGTAGACTGAATGCAGAGTTTCAACGAGTCCAAGGTTTCAGATAAAATACAGCTCAAAAAGCAAGTGAGTCTTCATTCATCTGTGGTTTGAGGCCGTGGACTCGGTCCATAAGCAAATATTGACGGATTTCAGGGAGATCCTACGGCACTCAACGGCTGTAACCTGTAGATTACAGAATTCGTCAATGGAACTTTTCAGCATGTCACTTCCCCAGCCACCGCCTGCTAATCCAGCGGACTAACTTTTCAATATTCCAAACTAATTAACTACAGGGGTTTGTTGCATGGTGTAATGGTGTGTGTATCTCTCCTCACCTGTTGCATATATGACAGTGCTCATTCATTACACACACAATTACCATATAGGCCTCCTATTGCACAAATGTTTCTTTCTAATACTTCTATAGTAAAACCAACTAGATGCACCAATTTCTCAAATTTATTTTATTTGCCGGCTGCTTGCTATAGCAAGCAGTCGGCAGTCTCTGTTTGACATACGCCTGTTGCAGTATGTACAGTCTTCAACTCCTGGTGATGGACGGAAAGACCGTCCGAAACATGTAGAGTGTTACTCCAAATAAAATAAATTTGAGACATTGGTGTATCTGGTTGGTTTTACTATAGAAATATATTACGATGCACTGCCCTCTGAACGTCAAAAGTTTCCTTCTAATAAGTTAGGTCGTGCGCCTCGTTTCGAAAACGAAAGATTCTAAATCTTGAAATCTGTATACATAATCGTATGTGGTTATTGTTATTACTGTAGCTTAGTCCACAACTACTCTACGGATGGACAAATGAGAATTCCATTTAGATTCGCAGCAGAGGCAGGAAATTATTTTCTCCTCTAAATTAAGCTAACCAACTCTGGCGCTCATTCAGCCCACATCCAACGGCTATTGAGAGCACTTTCCCCCGAGGTAATGTGACCATAGCGTGTTAATGACCATACACGTGCATCTAGTGCTGAGATTAAAAGTGTGCAGCTATATTTCCACTTCCTGTATCACTTCATGTTTTGGCAATTAATTAAGAACAGGGATAAAATCACCCTTTATTATCCCATTATCATCATTATCCTCACGATTATCACTAGTCACATGAGCCTAATATGACACGCTGCCAAGCTTTAATCTTATGCATCGGAGTGCTGCCATCTGGTTGGCGTATGTGGTATTACGTAATATACTCGAGCTCAACTGCTTCTTCACATAAGAGCATTATTATTATTATTATTATTATTATTATTATTTGACAACCAATTTATGTAATAGCGTTATCCTTGTAATTACGTTTCAGATTAGATTTTTTTTTAACTTAGAACTCTGTTCCAGACAAAATATCGGGGCTTTATTCCATGGAACCGTTTTTAGGCACAAAATCATATGTCGTTCTATTGCGATGCTGTTGGTCTCCGTGTTCTCACTATGTAAATGAAGGATTTCTAACCGTACAGGGCACAGTGGTATTTAAATGCGCACCTATTTCTTTGAACCTTCAAAGACGCTGGGGTTGGGATTCCAACTATTGAGCAGGACGGAGGGATTTTTAATTATTCTTGTGCATCGAACCAGGCCGTAGCTAGGCTGGGGCCGTGGAGCTGCCAAATGGACAGCAAAATGAATGTTTTGAATGAAAAGATTTTACTTTTTGCGCTTAACGAATTTTAAATTATGGAGATACGTAAAAGAATACTCAGTAAATACGATTATTTGGAGTTCGTAATTCCTGTCAGGGGCTGCCATTGTTATTTATCGCCCCGGGAATCAAAGACCTGGCTACGCCATTGCATGAGATCAAACACGTAGCAAACAGGACACACATAACCATATACACAGACGTAGAGTTTTATAAAATCCTAGTAACCATTACGAAATCTAGATTACATGCCCTCTGTTATTTGAAGTTCTCTAATACTGGACACTATAGCTAATCCTTTCCAGCCTTCTACTCATGGGATAAGAGGGGGAGTAGCCGGAACGTGAAACTGACCATGTACCTCCATCTGACGCTGGTGTTAAGAATGAACGGAGCTATACTCCATTCCACCATACGCCCTTAAGGCATAATGTTTAATTGGACACTTGGACAACTTCAGCCCCATTACTTGAAAGACTTTCAGCTTAGCAACTGCTGTACAAAACACGGATTGGCTGAGTGCTACCGTTGAAACAATGCAGTCCTAATATAATGCTAAGATAAATCTAATTAATAAACACTTGGATGAGCAAATTTTAATTCACAATACAATATCGAACAAATGCAAGTTATTGCGTTAAACATTTTACAATAAAAGCATTAAAAGTGCAACGTGTTCCGATCCTAAATATTACATTCAGGCACAAAACATATTAATCAAATATGTATAAAATATTAATAAAATTAATTTAGATTAAAATAATATGTGATGTCTTGGGTTATCCTGCAGTCCACACACAGTAGAACCATAAATGTTACGAAACGCTACACGTTGCATATTGCAATAGTATGCATTTTTTGGCTGTCGTATTATAAACTGTCAGTTAATATACGGAGATGAATACCGTAACATTTATCGATGCCCAACAGGCAAAGGTTACTCTTCGTCATACAGACATCAAATTCACTTCATATGGCACATTTCATCATATTTGTGCTTCTACCTGCCGTGTAATTTAGGATGTACAAATACATCATATACTGTTTTAACCTTTTGGCGCCGGAATTATTTTTAAAAATTTAGCACACCCTGTATATAAAATGTGAATAATACAGGAACCAAATACGTTAGAATTATGAAACAAACTGCATTTTGAAGAGAAAAAAACGGAGAGTATATACCATGTTTAAAATATTC
>Ga0123352_10015146_pt1 | contig 12276 bp, 6 predicted proteins | sample TergutLab28metaG_FD_89700 | JGI IMG/M metagenome (GOLD analysis project Ga0123352, IMG submission 89700) | Labiotermes labralis P1 segment gut microbial communities from Petit-Saut dam, French Guiana - Lab288 P1 | ecosystem: Host-associated > Arthropoda: Insects > Digestive system > Gut ... | reverse complement strand
GAGTTTTATGAACTCTAACATTATAGCATGCCAGTTTTTAAGTATATTGACACCATTTTTACTAATGATACTAATTGTAACATCCTTAGTATAAGAATAGTAACATACTTTGACATATGTACATAAACAACCAATGATAATTCACTTGTAACAGCCCTAGGTCATGGGTACCCACTATTGTAACAACGAGATCTCGTTCCCCCCACCCAACCCCCAATACCCTCAAAGAACACCCCACACATTGTGTATAGCTGCTCTGTAAGTTAAATCACAACTTGAAGATGGCCCACATATAGGGCCGAAACATGTAGTTGTATTCCTACTGTACTACTAGGTGAAATGTAGTTGTGTTCGACTGTATGTGTAATACACAACAATTCTTTGTTATTGAACCAACACAACGGGGTAACGCACCTCAAAATTGTGGCAGTTTTTGTTTGTGTGAAATATGTCCGCTGTTTTGACGGAACATTTAAAAACACAGCGCTCAGAAAAATATTTGGTCACGAGAAGCATGATGTTAGCGGGGAATTTAATGTTACATGACGGGAAACCTGGTGTATTATACAAGGGGTTTGTGTTGTATAGGAGGCTACGATGGTCTGGGGCGCGTAGATAGGATGGGAGGCCCGAAAAATGTGTACGGCCTGTCGATGGGAACCTCTTGGGCAAAATTCACATGAAAGACCCAGGAGATTGGTTGGCTTGGATCACTGGGAAGTAGGATGCGAGTATGTGATATGGATGGAACTGGATTAACCTTCCCAAGGGTAGCAGTCTTTGACCGTCGTTGTGTTCTTCGGTTTCTGCTACTATAGTGCATAGTATACTCACTGCCGTCGCGCACATACTGTGTCTTGCACTGGAGTATGCATTTGTTTATACGAATATAATGCAGAGTTGCAGAGTACATCAATTTCGAAGTAGTCCCTTGCTGCTGTTAAACGTATCACACATCAGCGCTGACTTAAGACGCTACTAAACATGTCACTTGTCCTCACTGACTTAAGAGGCTACTAAACATATCACTTCTCCGCAAAGACTTAAGACGCTATTAAACATGTCACTTGTCCTCACTGACTTAAGACGCTGCTAAACATGTCACTTTTCCTCACTGACTTAAGAGGATACTAAACATGTTACTTCTCCGCACTGACTTAAGACGCTTCTAAACATATCACTTGTCCTCACTGAATTAAGACGCTACTAAATATATTACTTATCCCCGCTCACTTAAGACGCTACTAAACGTATCACTTATCCGCACTGACTGAAGACGCTACTTAACATACCACTTCTCCATTCTGACTTAAGACGCTACTAAACATATAACTTGTCCTCACTGACTTAAGACGCTGCCCTAATACGCTACTAAACATATCACTTATCCGCACTAACTTAAGACGCTACTTAACATACCACATCTCCGCTCTGACTTAAGACGCTACTAAACATATCACTTGTCCTCACTGACTTAAAGACGCTGACTTAATACGCTACTAAACATATCACTTATCCGTACTAACTTAAGACGCTACTAAACATATCACATATTCACGTTAAGAAACTTAACCGCACTGACATATGGAGCTAGTCTTTATACGAAAATACACAAGAATATCCTCACACTTTATTGTAAATGCTAGAAACAAAATCAGTAGACCTACGTTAATTGCATTCGGGCGTACTGGAGACTGAGAATTTATTTTCTGTTGAAACCTAGATATGTATGTAGTATATTTATTTTTGCTAGTACACCACTTTTGTTTAGTTTTGTCGCTTTGATTAGGGTTGAACTGTAATATGTATGTATATCGCCGCGGCCTGGACTGGAATTCGAGGGCAGTTTTTGGCCCCCAACCCGTACTTTGCGTACCCCTGCTATGTTGTCTGTGTAACCCCATGAGTTCGTTTGGGTGGAAACAGCTGTCCTTGACTCTCTTCCTTCCCTGACTACAACCAATCTATTGTGTCCTGCTACATAAGTTGTAGATTCATGTGTAGGGTAGTACGTTTTTGGAATGTCGTGTATGTCCGCTACAAGAAATTGTCATTGTAAGGTTAGGCGAATAGAAGTGTGGTGAGTGGTCTGGTAGGTATGAACAAGCTGGCAACGGCGAGGGGACTAGCCTTGTGAATGCATTCAGGTAGAGAGGTTGAACGCGAGAGAACAGGCTGTAAGAGGAAGCTTGAGTGCTCATCGTTTTGCATACCAGCACTCCACTTCTCCAACCTTCACGACCACTGCGAATTGTTTGAAGGGAGGCTTGTGTAACTCTACGTAGAAAGTGATTGGTATTGCTCATCAGCGGGCGTGCATGTTTTAGTTCTGTGTTAGATTCGTCGCAGACTGTTCCCGCGCTGTTAGCGGAATAGACGGCTGGTTTCAGTGTGTAGTGTTAACCAAGTGATGCGTACGTAATTGTACGTGGAGAAACTACAATACGCGGTGTTGTGTCGGAATCGGTACACACAGTGTTCTTAATTGTGGTGTTTACAACGTGAACCGTTGTGTCTGGTACAACAAAGTGACTGCCCTTGCAAAGTACCTCTGCATCTTGATAGTGCCATCAATACCAACCGTGAATATTTTAAAGCGTACCGGTATAGTCTGTGATACGAGTTGACGTGTGTGATAGTGTACCGTCATAACAAAGAAGAAGAAAAGTGAATTAAGTTGAATGCAGTGCAAAATTCTGAAGTGTCAGTGTAGTGTTTTTATTACATCAAAGTAATTACTGCATTGGGAGTACCGGTCGCTTGGATTCGTGCAATACATACCTTTTTGCGTCCCTGAATCAACAGTAATGGGTCAGAATTCATCAACTCATCATGAACCTTTGGACAGAGCAAAGGCTGCTCGAAAGTCCCTCAGACATATCAAGGTAAGTATTTCATGTTCAATTTCAGTTTCTTGTAAGGAGTTTTTCAGTTACTTTGTCCCTACTGTTTATCTATGCTTAGGATGTTTAGCATACGTTTCTTGACACTCCATTCCAATGGAACTATCTTCCATCTGAAATACTTGACCCTGTTTTGGCATTTTTTAAAGTGCCAGTTCCGTGTACACAGGAGGGTTTATGAAATGACGTTCGTGTAATTGCAAACTGGGAACTACTCCAAAATTTGGCGGGGGGGGGGGCGGTCGGGGGTTTCCAGCGTGGCGGATAAGGAGGGGGGGTAGGGGTGGTTGTTACCCATGGTTCTCGGCGCCAGGTTTGCGGTTGTAGAGAGCGGCTAACCTGATGTACAATCTAAGCCCCTCACCTGACGAAAGATAGCCTTCCCTGACGTCTAACCTAATTTCATTACGTGAGACTAACCTCACATGTGACCTGAACTCGTAACGTTACGAGAAAGGAAGACTAACCCGTTGTCTAACTTCAGACCCTGTCATGATGATTTCGGGAGACTAACTTGGCGTCTGGCCAAGTCCCTCGCGTATGCTACTACAGAGAGACTAACCTGACGTCTAACCTAAGTTCATTACGTCAGACTAACCTCAAGTGTAAACTCAGCTCCTGACGTTACGAGAAAGAAAGAATAACCTGACGTCTAACTTCAAACCCTGATGTGATGACAGAGAGTGACAAAACTGGCACCTGGACTAATCCCCTCTCGTCCACTGACGGAGAAGGGAAACCTCCCTCGAGAAACCACGGATGACTAATGTTCGGCGGAATATATTGGCAGTGAAGTGGTCTTTTTTATTTCGTGTGCGCACGGTAGCAATAGAATGCTCCCCCAATTCTAAAATAGAGCAACAAATTGATCTCGTTTTAAATAAATCAGTCTATTTAACACGTTACTGATTGTCACTGACCCCATCCCAGCAGCTCGAAATAATTTCTTATGCATATTAATGGTATCCACACTCCAATTCAAACTGTTTCTTGCCGGCAACAAGGCGTGACTGTACAAAAGAGCAGGCTACATTATCTCTCATATCGATCATTACTGAAACGTTAAACGATTTGGTTTTAGAATAGAACCAAACAGTGACGCTCCAACCAGCATTATAATTAACTGCAGTGTTAATTACGAAATCTTCAAACTTTTGTTCTCTGCAAAGCCTCGGTTTGGCAAATATCAAGTTTCCTGATTACGCATTAGTATTTTTTACAGGTGACAACTTTCTGTTCAAAACTGTTTTCCGTTTTAAGGGAGACAGACGAACAAACGAGTTGAAGATATTTGAGGGCTGAAGGATTGGAAGAAATGAGATGAGGGATATAATACGAAAGAAATTAGATTTGCACTCTTCTGGGGCTTTACGCAGCGTAGAATGGTAATTCCATACCGATGTTTCGGGACAACCTTTCGGTTCCGTCTTGAAGGGTCAGTCGGACTTGCATAGGTTGTCGCGAAACGTTGGTACGGATTTACCATTCTGCCTTGCGTAAAATCCCAGAAGAGCGCAGACTTCGTTGACATTGCAGCGGAAGCTTGAATCATGCATACGAAAGAAATGTTATGCGATGAATTTTAACGGACATGACCTGTTGTAAGATGTGATATATATATATATATATATATAGTGGCCCAAATGTCAGTTTATCGGTTGGTAAAATTCACACTAAAATACGTTGTAAATTTCTTTATTGCTTACAGAACATACAACACTTTTTCGAAATGAGATCTTCCATATATCGTACACAACTCCCAACCATGTGACACCATCCTACAAACTGACTGGCATAACTCTGTAATGGCAGTCCCGCTGATACGATAAAATGATTTTGATTAAGTGGCTTTTGAGGTACCATAAATTTGTCAGATCCGGTTTTCATAGAAACCGACCCAAGAAGACATCCACTACGGCAATCGTCGTATGACCAAGTAACGGCCTCTAATTTTAGGGTGAATCACGATTGCACCACAAGAGGAATACCATTATTTCATATACACGTATATTAATCGATTTTCCGGTTTCTCTACGTTTTTAGGCGCCTTATTGGCGATTATTGGCTTCAGTCGTATCTGTTATGATATTAATCGTGTACGTCAGCACAACTGTTTTTATTACACAAGATAATTATGTAGGCTACATGTTTCGACTATTGAACAGTCATCTTCAAGCCTATTCTTTAGAGGTTAAGTTACAGGATGCTGTGCACACATTGGGATCCCAGTGTGTTTACATGAGTGAAATACTGATACTGAAATTTCACTAATGTAAACACACTGGGATCCCAATGTGTGCACAGCATCCTGTAACTTAACCTGTAAAGAATAAGCCTGAAGATAACTGTTCAATAGTCGAAACGTGTAGCCTACGTTTTTACCTTGTGCAATAAAGAGTTGTGCTGACGTACACTATCCAAGCACATCGTGATGCCTCCATTCAAATTCGCATTCAGCCATTTCTATCTGTTCACACGGAACAACTCGGCTCCCACTGGACGAATTTTTATGAAATATATTGTTTGAAGAATTTTCAAAAATCTTTCGAGAAAATGCAGATGTCCTTAAAATCTGATAAGAGTAGCGGGCACTTTACATTAAGACCAACGTGCATATGTAATATATCGCGGAATTTTTCTTAGAATAAGAAATGTTTCAGACAAAAGTTGTAGAGAAAATCACAATACATTTCATGTTCAAAAACTTTTTTTTTTCTTTCGAAAATCATTTCGTTTATGAGATAAAGTGGACAAATATGGCAGACCAGACGGGCGCTGCCTGAAACAGCTGCGCCCATGTTCGCACTGATGTCGCTAAGGCATGTTCAGTTAAGATTTCTTTGTGGCATGATAATCGGAATTCCCCATCAGTTCCATAAGTAGTTGGCCTTGACTCGTGTGGCTCGATACTGCGAGCTGGTTGCATTGACGGCTTTCGGCTGATTCTAATGTTTGCATTGCTTTCATCTTCCAGAGAGTTTTGTATCGGTGACTTTACTGTGTTAAGTATTCTGCGGGGCTTTCTAACTGTTGGTACTGAAGGTGCAGAATTTAGAGGAAGCTTGATTTACTGTCCGCTAAATTGCCGTACGTTAGAGACGTAAAGATTTATTAGCTAATTAACAGACCTTAGCTGGGTAGTTTTTAAAAATAAGCTGCAGAGATAACGAAGATAACCGTTATGGGCCACGGGACGCTGTGTCGTCACCGATCATTTATGAAACATATATTAACTGTGTTGTCCTGTGTGTTGTTAACTGTGTTGTTCTATGTATTGTTTGTGTGTAAATGTGTACTGTAATACTGCCACCGGGTGTCAACCCAACTGCAGTTAACACATATATCAATGTCCATATCGTGCAAGCAAGCGAAGTATTATATATTCCACTGTTGCTCCACACTCATAGTCACGCAAATGCCATAAGCGCTGTCTAGTGTAGATAATGAAAGCATCGCAAAACGGTCAAGAAAATATTTTTGGTAGTAACACATTATGCATGCAATATCGAGTTCAAGAGCGTGCTAAATAGAATACTCGTGCTTTGACCTCTCCCGAAAAGGCCTCAGACAGACAGATAGATAGATAGATAGGTATAGGTATCGAGAGACATGGACAGATGTGGATAGATAGGTTGGTAGATGATTAATATAGATATCGATAGACAGATAAGTAGGTGATAGATAATTATATAGATAGATATATGTATATATATGTCTATATGTATATATATATATATATAGACAGACAGACAGAACCAAGTACGCATAATGTCGCAGTATAATACATATGGTATTGCTTCTGCTAACGCCATTTCTTTTTTGCATTCAATCTTCATAACTTGAAAGAAATATCACTGATCTCTTTGGACTAATCTGCTAGTAATTACAACCGTCGCAATACCTTTTCCTCCTACTACTATTTTTTTGTGTAGTGCTCCCACTTGCGTCTGACCTCATGTATAAAAGTATGCTTAATTGCCTCGGATCTTTAGTTTTGGAGCACCTCACAAGTTTCGCAAAACCTACCGCTTCATTCATTTGTAGCCATTTCTTGTCCAGAAAATTCTTCGTCCATCTTTGTTGTATTTGGCAGTTTAGAAATATGTCAGTGGCGTTCTGCTCACCCCGGCATAGGGACAGGTTCCCCCCCTCGACCCCACACCGTCAACCCTTTCAGTTTCCATCCCCATCCGAAACCAAGCCAACCCACTCCCATTCCTCTTACACTGTACTACATATTCCTCTTTACACCCTTCAACCCCAATTTCGCAGTTATCAACCATCGAGCTTCCGCCTCGAATGTTAGCTAAGGCAGTTGGTCTCGGAATGACTAAGAAATACTACGACCATACTTAGCCAGTCAAAACAGCAAGTGTCCCGTCTGAGATTCATGTGGAATGTTCCCGAATTAATCCAGACAGTTGCCTGTACTCTGTCTTCGCCAGTGATAATTATCTGTAGGGCGCAGTATTGCTGTACACGCTGTCGGCTGGCTGCACTTCACTCGTATCAGTGTACTGCTGTATAGCAATGGTGCCAGTTGGTGCTCATTGTACAACTTTGACTCCCTGCGTGTATCGTAATCATAGCTTTATTTAAGGTGTGCTGTCTTGCACCTTCTTTACACGCGTATGGGTCCTCATGCCCACACATAATGTTTCACATTTCCATATTGCGTGGGGAATTTTAAGGAAAGATTGGACAACATCCCTTACCATTCTGCTTTACTGGAGAAAGGAAGTTGTGTTTCTGATGCATTTAATCCCATATGAACTATATGCAGTGTCAGATAAGCGCTGTAGAGGGACACCGGTTACCGCGCCATCTAATGCAATTTTGTCACTCTGCATCTTCACCCTGCCAAATAGAGCTGTACAGAAATAGCATCGACATGATATGTTTGCTTTACGTGTCATTACATTTCTGATTGCGTCTGGAGCGCAGTGCAGAATGTTCTAGCACATGCGGACAAAGTTGTGGCTACGACCTTAAAAGAAAAAAAGGCCTTTTCTTGGTAGATGTAGCTAACCGTACAACGCGCTTTACAGCGATAACTTGGAACGACCGTTTGTAACTTATTTCCAGTTCACATCTCAGACCTAGTCTTATCGTTGGTTTTATGTGACGCAATAAGTAAAAATCCTACCACAAAGATTGTGAAATGCCAATTGAAATACAATAGGAGTTTTATCCTGTTAGCACGGGTCTTTATTGTATCGTGGATGCATAAAAATTGTCTTAGATTGTTATGTAAAGAATTGCCTGTTTTGACATGTGTAGGACCTCTTCAGGTGTTTATATAATAAATAGCCTGTTATTTTTCAATTGGAATTTCACTTAAACAGCACAATGGCGTGTCAAAAGTTGAAACAAATCGATTGTTTTAATAAGGTATGTGCCTTCAGTACTTTGCAAGCAATTCGTGTGAATTGCATACACTTTTCTCAGCGTTTAGAATTGAAATGTACGTATGCATGCGTATTGTTAATGAACACTAAAAAAAAATATAACCTGCATAAATGGTTGGGCAGTAGAGCCATGTGTTATCGGCACACATTCATGTAGTTCGCTAGCATATAGCTGGATTTGCTAAATCAATCCACCGGAAACAGCCGCTTGATCGAGTGCATTAAATATACATGGTCATTACCGTGACACTACATACATGCTTTTAGTGTTTTAACATTTAATGAGGGGTAACGCTGCCCGAAACATGTGTCGGTACCTGAAGATCATGTTGTGCGTTCATGCAGTGTGAGACTTCTCGGTGAGTTTTGTGTCGTGCTAAACCATCGGTGTCCATACTACACGGGACATTTTTGACACGCATCATTATACGGGGTTATTCATGATTTCCTGACGCATTTCACAAAACCGGTATACTGGAATGGCGGAAAGGACTTCCACGTGCGACTCACTTATAGAAACTCTCCAAGCTTATTTTTACGTGCCGCGGGCGCCTAGTTTCGTCGGTGGTCGCCAGGGGAGCTATACATCTATCATTTCCGCCATTCAGGTATGCCGATTTTATGAAATGCGTCAGGGAATTACGAATAACTCTGTACTGGCGAGACGACATGTAGCTCGGTGATCGCCGCTGGTTCAGTATCCCGTGAATGGGGTCCGGGCGTTTATTCTATGTCTTTCAATGAATATTGGGGTTTTAACGCACTGTATTTGAATAAGGAGCTAGAAGTGGCGTTGTTCGGCTCGCAGACACGCGTCGCACCTGACAGATACGTTTATTGCACGTCGAAATTCGCCTAGTGAATTTGAGAGCACTGTACTTTTGAATGTTTACTTCCAGATCGTTACGGGGATTATTTCTACACACCTCATCATTCAGCGTGCCTCACAAGAAAAAATCGAGCCGATTTATATCTGGCGGACTAGGAAGGTCACAATCCTATGCCTATTATTCTAGCACCAAGGATACCCCGCAAACGACGCATAGATTCTTTGCAGTGTGATCTGTTTCACTGTCTTACGGAAAAAGGGTATAGGCTCTCACGGAATCGGATAGGTGTTCAAAAATGTAGTTAGAATGTGTATAGCATATCAGTGCGAATTTGTAGTCTCAGAAAGCAAATGGGCCCAGTAATCCTAATTGCGCTCACAGCACGTTACACACCTACTTTAATATCGTGTATTGGCACTTCGTGGATTTGCATTGGAAACTTTTTAATTGTGAGAGGTCATGCGTCCTCTGAGTTGAAACCGAGCTTCACCGCTAAACAGCACAAGTGTGGGATCTACCATTTAACCCATGAAGGTACCAGTTCACAAAATTCGCTCGTTCTTCGTGATCTGTGTTGTAGGGTTTTTGGATCACAGTCTCTTTCCATCGATATAAGTGCGGCCCTTCTGTATCATTTTGTGCCGATGATGCAGACACGACCGTTTTCTGTGCAGGTGGATTTCATTTTTTTAAATTAGAGATGTCACGAATCTAGCACAAATTTCGTCAAGTTTTTCCTCATTACATGCCTTCTGCCTGATCTTTGTCTAGAGTGGATCCTGTAGCTTGACACGTTTTCACTTGTTTGTAGATTGTTGTGTTTGTAACAGGCGCATCAGGGTGTTTTTCTGAGGTTACGAAAAATCTTTCTTCTAGGCACTGTATTCAGTATATATTAAATCCTCAAAAACACCTCTTGCTCCGATGGAAACCTCATAGCGAGTGCAGATGACTTGCAAAGCTGACAGCCTGCGGTAAGCAGCTTGAGAGCGTTATGAAGTATTGACCCTGTACTTACTCGTCACACTGTCGGTATAAGGTGAAAGGAGGGTAAAGTTCAAGTTGTCCCTGTCCACACCATGAAGACACGTAGGCAGAGTCACAGTAGATGACCTGTGGGCAGAGTAGGGTGTAGCTCCGCTGATTCGTAGTCACAATAGGTTGGTGTGAGTGGTAAACTCCACGTCCCTGATTTTTGTCTATTTGTTAGTCTATTGCAGTCGCTACGGATCAGCTTTGTAGATATTTTGACATTATCAGAAACCAAGTTGACACACACTGCTAAATTTCGTGTTTATTTTGCAATCTTATTATAATGATATATATGTATGTTTTTTGGTTCCTTTTTCATGTATATTGTGTGTTATTACCCCTTGTCGTTTTTTCAATGTACAGGCCTGTATGTGGTGTTCCTGTTATCATTTACTTAATCTTCGCTCAGCATCTTATTAAAAAATATTATTCAAGTACTTATTTACTCTGTAGGGAAATGGTCGTTTTTTCGTTTGAGTATCATACAAAGCCCGTCAGTACATTGTAGGCATAACGAACAGTTTTTTTTTTTACTGTTGCAACTAATTCTGCCACTGTCGTATATGAAGGGTTGCAGAACAATTTGAAATTGTTCATGAGTTGTCATGAATGATGTTCGAATTGTTAGTTTGCCTCTCGAAAGTTATGCTTTTCTTTGCCGTTTCGCACATTTAGATTCGTGCGAATTCTGTGCTGAGTGAAAGGAATTTACGAACTGTATCAATATGCAATTCTCGTTTTCGTGAATTTATACTTCGGAAATATGCCTTGGAGTTACATAACCCTTTTGCTGCATCTACATGCGAACGCTAGTGCCTTCATTGAACTGGTAAATTTGAAGGTTCATAATGTAATTATTCCTCTCATATACGAACTGCACGTGTCAGTTCCCAACCGCGGCTGACTGTGGTCTTTGTGTTCGTCGCTAACATGGCAGAGCGAAATGTGGAAAGTAATCAGAAAGTTCTTTTCAATTAGTTTATGGTTTGCAAGAGACATGTAGATGATATACAGCCTATGGATAGGTTTGCTTTCTTTGTTTGGAATGGTGATACAATTCCCACATTTCACTGCTGTCATTGTCTTTAATTACTCTACAAACCTTCCGTGATGATTCTGTATGGGGTATTTAATGGTACGACACAATCTTTTTTATGACGTCACTGTCCCCTGGAATGTGACACCATGCCGTCTGAGTTTCATGTATAGATAAGTTTAAGGCTAGGCGCGCACTGGCAACTTTAGTTGCTCAGCTATTTAGTTGCCCGGATGGAGAACACTGCTTTATACGAGAGCGCGCGCACTGGCAACTTTTCTGTTGCGGCAACAAAAAAGTTGCTGCCGGTTGCAGCCAGACCCATTCTCGAGGCAACAGAAATGTTGCTGATAACGATAGAACGCTCATGTTTCAGTCTGTCCGCGCGCGCTGGCAACTAAATAGTTGTTTGCTAGCTGCAGTAAGTTGCACAAGCCTTGTGTCTTGAGTCATACAGCTGTCTATCGTAGAGGACATAGAAAAGTTAATATGCGAGGTGGAGAGAAGACCACCTTTGTATAATAAAAAAATTGAAAGAATACAGCGACAGAAATCTGAAGGATAAATTGTGGTGCGAAGTTTGTAAGTCAATCGTCACGAACTGGAGTGAGCTTCCAGCCGAGCAGAAATCAGAAAAATGTATGTTAATTTTCTTGTTCATATTATTGGGGATCATGTTGATGATGCTAATATATTGGGCAGAAGCGTGCATACTGTAAAGAAAAATAGAGAGACTTCAGTAGTTGCTAGTAAGGAGATTGGCCTGGAGGTAAATGCTTAAAAAAACTAAGTACATGGTCATGTCTCGAGATCAAAATGCAGGATGAAGTCACAGTATAAGGACTGATAATAGTTCCTTTGAAAGGGTGGAACATTTCAGATATTTGGGAACAAATCTAACGAATCAAAATTATATTCAGGAGGGAAATAAGTTCAGATTGAATTCACAGAATACCTGCTATTGCTCGGTGCAGAATCTTTTGTCTTCCAGTTTTCTATCCAAAATATAAAGATTAAGGTATACAGAACTACAGTTTTCCTGTTGTTTTGTATGGGTGTGAAACTTG
>Ga0123352_10015144_pt1 | contig 12277 bp, 8 predicted proteins | sample TergutLab28metaG_FD_89700 | JGI IMG/M metagenome (GOLD analysis project Ga0123352, IMG submission 89700) | Labiotermes labralis P1 segment gut microbial communities from Petit-Saut dam, French Guiana - Lab288 P1 | ecosystem: Host-associated > Arthropoda: Insects > Digestive system > Gut ... | reverse complement strand
TTGTTTTTCATTTCTGCCGCTAGGCTATGCGAGTGTATGCAGTGAGAAAATGGCCGCTACGGGGGAGAAGTCGTCTTGTGCTTTGGAATATCACACGAGTAAGTCTGTGGTTACAGTGCAACGCGCGTTTCGTGCAAAGTACGCAAAGTACCATTGCCACGTGACCTCGCTGACCTAAAGGCACGGATCATTGCAGCAGTGAACAATATCGATGCAACCATGTTGACGCGTGTGTGGCAAGAACTTGAATATCGTATCGGTGTGTGCCGTGTCACCAGTGGTGCACACATCGAACAACTCTAGTTGTCATAAAAAAAACTTTTTCAGTTTTCCTGTGTCTGTAAATAATCCCATTAAGGTAGGTTCTTTGGTTTTATAGTTATAAATGTTTGTAATCACGGAGAACATTATGAAACGCCCTGTATAATGAAATAGAGTTTCCAACTATAAAAACTGTTCTGCCAAAACATAATTAACTTCTGAATCTGAATCTCTGATGTGTTTTACACTCTCGGTGAACATGGTAGCACACCTAATGAAGCATCGGCGGACGACAAAGTGTTTCGCGAAAGCCAAACTGTCGACGAGTGTTTTGATTTAATAATGGAGCTACTCAGTCAGTCTACTAAAGTTTTCTTCCAAATCTCCTTATTTGATGGAACGGTCTTTATACGAACACAAGGCAGTGCCAGGTAACTCAAATTAAATATGAGCAGGTTTAAGGTCTAGACAGCATAAACAAGAAAGCTGTGGCCAATTACCTATGAAAGGCGTGTGGTATTAAATAAATACACGACAGAAATGCTTAACGCAAAATACAGGTTTATCTATTGATGTCAATTATTACCGTCAGTTATGGCTCTGAATTATGCTTACATAAAGCAACAAAAAACTATTAAATAGAGAGATTGCACGTTCCATTAATACGCGCTGATTTGTTGACGATAGTAACGTGGAGAACGTGGATTGGACTTATCTGGCTAAGGCTACGGATCCGTGGTGGGTCCTTATGACACTGAACTTTTGGATTTCGTAACAAGGTAAGGAGTATCTTGACTAATTGGACAACTACTAACTTCGCAATGATGGCTCCGCTCCTTGAAGACACTGGGTGGTCATCCGAAACCTCCTCCAGACCGCAGAAGACAAACGAATTCGGGAATGGACACGACTTGAGGCTGTTCGATAGCCACCTGAGTCAGTAAGTTCTCTTAGAGTGCAGTGGTAATGAATTTTGGAGCACTTTTATCATGATTATTCTCGGGTTTATAATCAGTGCTTACTCACCCCCTTCCAGTGCCGCGTTCATGGAATAGTAGAGCTATGCCTCTACCCACCCTCTGGGCCACACCGGGCCTGTAACGGGATCACTTTACCTTTACCTTTTATAATCAGTGTTTGTTTCAAATATTTTTCTTTCGGTCTACTAACGGAGCCGTGGCAGATGGATTCCATGAGCATAATGCACTATAATGTGATTATTCCATCGATGCTGTACAAATTTTTTCCCTAACGGTCATTTAATATTCCAATCGCTAAAAAATTTCCATAGAAAAACTCTGATGGAATAATTATTACATTACATCTGTGCAGTAAGCACCGCGGAAATGTTACCACTTAAAGCTGGTTCTCATTTATAACAACAGCAGAGTGCTTTGTGAAAGCCCATACAGTAAATGTCAGTACTTGATCCTTAGCGTTGTGTTTAATGACAGTGGTCAGACTGTGGTTTAGTGTTACTTTGGTTCACTGCCTTGCCCCTAACACTATTTTGTGTCTACGTAAGCGTTTTAACACTATCATGCGTCACATTCAGTGTGTGCTGATCCACAGAATAGCCAATACACGCTGAATACGACCCATGATAGCGTCGAAACTCGATGCAGGCACAAAATAGCGTCTAAACGCAAGGCAGTGGAACAGAATAACACAGTACATGTTGAGAATGTTAAACTTTCAATCGTGGTAAGAAATCCCAGTGCAAATTGCATGAGAATCTTTGATACAGAGCGGAAATATTGCAATTTAGGTAAAGCAAAGTTTCACACGTTTTGTTGCAAAGTTTTTTTTTTTTTTTACAATTTAAACGTCATCTTCTCCGGTTCACGGCACACTGGTTGCCAATCTGTAAGGTATTCTACAGCGTACTTCCCAGTATCTTTAGTGGAAATATGCAATAAAATTTTATCGCTGAAAGCTAAGTAGCTGCTACTAAATGTTATCTGTTCACGGTTCTCAAGTGACGTAAAATGCATATACGTACATTAATCCACATCTGCCTAGCAGGCCTATTGTTTATCTCAACCAGGTGTATCATAATGAAAGCTAGAGGCTTTTAGGACTCCGATGGAATAGTTAGGTCCATCCTACGGCTGCCAGTCAGTGAACAACGTGTGTCTGTCCCTCGATCTCCTATTGCACTATTGATATGCATGTCACACGTTCTTCATATGAAGGGACGCCATAATATTCAAGTAATACTCCGCCGCAATACCATAACCATGGATAAAAATGATTTCAATAGATGACTATGACAATTTGGTCGATTATTGTCGATAATAATCGATAAAACGACCCCTGGTGTAAGACACGCACTCCTTCTCACCAATTGTATTATGCATGCCAGTGTCCTCTAAAACGCAAAGCAGATATTTTCGGTCGTTATGTTCAAGCAGCCTGATACCTCCATATATTTTTTTTTCTGTAACTTCGTACATATCTAGCAGCCTACACGGCGTCATATCCCACCGTGAAGACCGCAGACCTCGCTGCTGGGGTATTTGTGTTTTATTTAATGGCGCTGTATACCGTTCTATCTATAAGCAAAGTGTCGAACACGGTAAGGTGACAGTGGATAATGAATTGAAAATGCTGGAGGTAGGCCTACCGAGGAAAAACACGAAATGTATCAGAATATTCGGTATCCCCTCAGCTTTCGAAGCAAGTGCTTCATGCCTCGGTATCTTACATATTTTGGTAGCTTTTCGTAAACTCCGGTATGAAAATTATGCCACTGGATAATGCTACATCTTGATACTTTTTTAATTTATGTGATTTACAGTATTTGCAACGCCAGAGTGCAAACTTGTGAGGTGGAAGCAACAACATTGTCACTGAACCTAGGTTCAGATGCTTTTTTTTTAAAAAAAATTGGCATATTTTATTAGAGTATTTTTTTTTAAATGGATATTGATAACATGGCGACTAGTACATTTATTGGTCAGGGTGGTAAATGGAGAATCATTGTAACGTCTCTTCTCGAATTCTCTGCTAGGAGAACCAGTGGTCTTACAATATAGGCATTGATAGGCCTCAAACCCTCCGCAACCATAAAATGTACAGAGTCCAATACGAGTCGGCCTACCTAACACTTGTAATCCGTCTTTTCTCATTCCTGCAGTTGAGCTGAATTTTACATGCGCGTCATCTACAGGGTTATTCGAAATGATTGCCGGGGTTTTAACAACTTGTCATACACAATATACTTGAGATAGGAGCATATTTTTTTATTTAATCGAACAACACTCCACGTTTTTGTTACATACCTTACAGGTGCTCTACATGTGCACCCTTTGTGATTCTACAAACATCAACACGATCATCGAGTTCTTTCCAAACTGTTTGTAGCATGTCAGCGGTGATGGTTTGTACGGCGGTTCTGATTCGTACCTTCAGTTCCGGGCTACTTGCGGGAAGAGGAGGAACATAAACCTCATCCTTGACATAACCCCATAGAATGAAATCACATGGGGTTGTGTCTGGAGAACGAGGTGACCAGGCGAGTTAAAACCCCGACAGTCATTTCCAATAACCCCGTATATCGGAGTTCAGTAGTTAGAAACCGGCAGTGAGGCAAAATCGTACGTCACCTTTTAGGCTACTTTGGCTACTTTGTCTTAAGTACTTAATGCCTGGATTGTTAAAGACTACATTAGACTGTGATACCACACTCAACCGATTTATTACTATCTAAAGAGGAAAACACTTTATTTCTGAACGTATATAAACATAAATATGAATGTAATATTCTTATTACCATGTTTTAGCGAGGCACTGCTGTGCACAAAGCTCAGCGTTGTACTTATTAAGCTGTTCCTCTACAGCAGCCAAAGTTAAAGTTAATATATCTCCTTTTTATCAAATAAGTGGCGATTTTGGTGAACAGCGTTTCAGAATCCAGAACTTCTCACACTAATGAATGGTTTAGTACGTAAGAACAATGCTGACAATTTACAACTTGCTACACTGATTTTCTTTTAGCCGTAATGTTCTTTCTGGTGTTTCAGGAATGCACATCAATCTCGGTAATTTAATACAAAAATTTCGAACACTTTGCTATTTGGGTCGAAATCACCTGCGACAGCTTAAATTCGTACGTTGCAGAAGCTGTTTATATACTCCTGTTGCTTGTTTCAAGACAAGTGTTGAATATGGCCCCTGTTTCTGTACAGACAGCGCACAGTATGCATTAGGCAAGCGTTCGTACATATCCCACGCGGGAGCAAGGAACTCCCAATCTCTCAGCGGATGGTACGTCACATTGTAATGGCACTGCAACTATCGGCATATCCGAATTCCAGTTTTATCTTCTAGGCTAATAGGACGATTTACAGAAATATAATTTTGCCTGTTCTTTTGCATGGGCGTGAAACTTGGTCACTCACATTGAGGAAGGAACGCGGGCTGAGGGTGTTTAAGAATAGGTTGCTGAGCAGAATATTTGGGCATAAGAGGGACGAGATAACAGGTGGATGGAGAAAACTACATAATGAGGAGCTTAATGATCTGTACTCCTCACCAAATATTATTCCGGTGATCAAATCGAGAAGAGAGGGATGAGCTGGGAATGTAGCATATATTGGGGAGAGAATATGTGCATACAGGGTTTGGGTGGGGAAACCTGAGGGAAAGAGATCACTTGGAAGACCCAGGCGTAGACGGGAGGATAATATTAAGATTTGTCTTCAGGAAGTGGGAAGATAGAGCATGGACTGGATCGACCTGGCTCAGGATAGGGACAGATGGCGGGCACTTGTGAATGCGGTAATGAACTTTCGGGTTCCATGAAATGCGGGGAATTTCTTGACTAGCTGAGAACCGGTTAGCTTCTCAAGAAGGGCTTTGCTCCGTGGAGTAATTAAGTAAGTAAGTATAGTGGGATGGTAGTCCCTACATCGAGAAGATCGTCCAAATTCCGTCAATGCCCGTTATTGCATCGAATTAATAATGATAAATGGAGCTGCTCGTGTTAACATTTTGCTGTACCTGCGAACCGAGATTTCCAACAAATGTACAGCGGCGAAACGTCCTCTTAATCACAAGCATTAAGTGAGAACACAAGTGTGTGATCTGATGCCCTGTGTGTCGTCTGTATGTCCTGCTCCTACGTCTCGAAAATGTATTAAACATTGCAAATATTATCTTTATCGTTACACCGTGCATTTCCTAGAGTCATTTAATTAGCACACCAACTAATGCACACACGACGCACACCCACTGTCAGGCGCATTCCCAGCAACGTACTCTTACACAATACATGCTGCCACAGCACCAAGTTAATGTAAGGAAATTAATCAGTGAGTGTTTTTAAAAATGTGACTTTAGCAAGGAACAGTGTCGCTCCCTGAAGATGATCTTAGGATCGAAACATGTTGGAGCGATTTTAAATGTTTTGATGTAAAAATTTTATATATGTGCATTAGTTGGTGTGCTAATTAAACGATTGCAAATACTGTTTGTTGTTTATCGCCGTAGGCCTATATGTTACATAAGGAAGAGATATATTTACCTACGAGTATAATATACTATATTTTATTCTAAATTTTGGGTTTGAGAATATTACTGCATGAGGACTGTTTTATTTGCATGTCAGAATATCTTCAAATTATCTTATTCAAAACAATATTAAATATGAAGTAACTTGAAATGCCAACTTCATGCAACAAGGTGATTTTATTGATGTATTCTTAGCTCGACATGTTTCGGGTACATACGCCCATTATCAGGAGCATTAGATGTTTAGTTGCAGCATATGGTTTTCTGCACCGAGTTTCTGGATGGGTGGTGTTCTTGAGAGCCGCTGCGTAGGTCGTGTGTACGGTGCGGATGGTGCATGGCACCATCCGCACCGTAAACATCAGCTCTCAAGACCACCACCCATCAACACACTCGGTGCAGAAAACCATATGCTGCAACTAAACATCTAATGCTCCTGATGATGGGCGTATGTACCCGAAACATGTCGAGCTAAGAATACATCAATAAAATTAACTAGTTGCATAAAGTTGGCATTTCACTTTATTTCATGAGGAAGATGCACGGTCAAACAACCCTCAATATTAAATAGTCACATACAACTGTGCTTTTATTTTAAGCTACATGTTTCGGTCCAGATATCGACGGCCATCAGGCTAAAAAATACACTATCATTAAAGGGCAGGTAAAAAAATGCAACATACAAAAAAAACCACCATGTTTTATGTACGATCCCACAGTTTCAAAATATTTTTATTTTACAATAAAATAGTAAAATTGTATATGGTCCATGGTAGTGGGGATATAATGTTAATACCGCCTTTTGTTGTTAGCGCCTAGAAACAAACGGATGATGGAGGTAATGTAATGTAATGTAATGTTTATAGATGGCCGATATCTTGACCGAAATATAGAGCTTTTAAGTGAAAACACAGTTGTGTCTGACTGAATTTTTAATATTGGTTTGAATGTTTTTTTCTGCAGGCACGACGGGATGATTTCCTGTTAAGCTGAAGTGTCAGCTGTAACATGACCAAACACAGTTACGGTGTCAGCTTTCAACCCTTTATTACAGGTCTTGTAGTTGAAGTGTTGATCCATCTATTAGGCCATAGTAATCGATTTCTTTACTTATCAATTTTACTTTGCCCTCATGTTAAAATTTACCTAATCGACTACAGACTCATTTATCAGCCAGAATGAACTTCTTGTTGGTTATTCAAAAATTAGACTATACATTTTCTATCGTATAAGGTATGTTCATATACAAGGCATTTCTTCCTCAGGTGAGTTGTTGTCACTTTCGTGTAGCGGTTGGTCTATTCATGAAGTAACTTTGAATTGCAAACGAAATCCTGTCGTATCAACCCGATTTCAATTTGGAGTTTTAAAACTAGTCGAATGCTTGGCGATTCTACTTCGTATATGAGGGGGTTCACTTTCAGAACGCTTTCAGGACCCATAATACAATAATTTAGATCACGTTACTGTCCCCATTCCCTTCACGAGAACTGTAAGACAGCACATTGAAACCCTTCACGACGCCGTCCTTCCTTACCCGTTCCAAATCATCCTGCTTGTTGACGCAAAATAAATCATTCGCGTGAGATATTCTGAGATTCTAGTAGCAATGCATGTGAATATAACGGTCTGTATGGATGTCAAGCTATGTAGATTGATATGTATTAAATGTAAAGTGTTCCCTTCACAGGCCCGGTGTGGCCCAGAGGGTGGGTAGAGGTATAGCTCTACTCTTCCATGACCGCGGCACTAGAAGGGGGTGAGTGTTCAGCAGCACGCCTTGGCCGCACTTTACCCCCGGGAAAGACCCGGTACCCTTTTTACAGGAGGCTGGGTGGGCCCCAGGGCCGGTCTGGACGGGTGGGAAAACTCGTCCCCACCGGGATTCGATCTTGGACCGTCCAGCCCGTAGTCAGTTGTTATACCGACTGAGCTACCGGGCCCACTATATGTATATATATTATATACATATATACGAAATACCTATGGAGGCGGCAAGTTCGTCTGATATCTGGCTGCTTTTCTACCAAACTACGCGGCATTACATCTCCGACGACCGAATCACCAAAAGCTATCCAGTTGAGACCATAGCGGCATAGCTATAAGTTTTACTCCCTACGCAAAGTTTGTAGATACGCCCTGTGTTATAAAATTGTAAATGCACTTGATTTCCAAATAAAGTTCATTGTTTAAATCTCATTTGCTCTTTGAGCTCTTGCTTATACGTTACAATTCGCCTGAACAGTGAGTGAAGCTCAGTAAATGCAGAAACAATAATTCTTTGAGATAGGCTCGTTTAGTTCCCCCGTACTTACGGGCCTCTGTGCTTTGCATTCTCATTGTAGATGGTAGCTACGTCACCGTTTAGAGCGAATGAGAAAATTAATCAAGAAGAATTAGCATTCGAAAGTGCCTCTCCTCTAATAAAAGTTCTTCTTGAATGTAATTACATAAATATAAATGGTCTGCATAAATTCACTAATCGAAATAAGGTACAGAAAACTACAATATAATTAAGAACTTTACTTACTGCATGACAGCCGTACATGATCACACATCTTACCAAGCAAGTTAATTCGGAAGATTGTTAAGGCTTATATTTATCAAGTTCAGTCCATTTACTGAAAATATGGTCCGTTTTCTGTGTTAGTATGATCTTATCTTGTGTGTTATCAAGTCTGAGCACTTCACATGTTAGCGGCACTTGTTAATATACACGCGCTGATGCGGCATTTGTTACGTCCAGAAGAGTTATAGAATTTTCCGAGGCTATGACGAAGCACCTGCGTTACGATATGATAACCCTTGATCCTTTTCGTATTGTAGAACAACAGAACGCCCAACCGATTCCCTCTGCGGCCCGACGCGTACTGTACAACACGCCCGCATCCCATCTGCGCCGCTCACCGTTCTTTCTCACTCTCACCCACGGTTATCTCATCTCTCTCACCTCCACCCCCGCACACTTCGGACACTACTGATTACACCGGATGGCTGCCGTGGCAAAAAGTTTGCGTGTCCAGTTTTCATTTCACGGAAAGAAACTTAATAGACGTTGCATTACCCCCCCCCCCCACCTCAAACCCCTCTTCACCCATTCCCTGAACGTCTGTCTTCCTATCCGTTTAAAATTCAGACAAATTACTTATATCAGTGCTGCTCTGAACTTCGAAGCCTTCTGTATTACAGCCCTTTTGTCGGACACACATCGACACTGCATCAATTACTCGTATTTATTTAGAGATGTAAGAAAGCTTGAGAAGAAGTGTAAGTTAGGATACGTAAGCAAGGCATTGAAAATGTGCTGATTTCGCTCATTTATTGCATTATCTCGAACGAAAAAGAAGACAAATTTTAATAAAGCATGAAAGGTGATCGCAATCTAGTAAAATGTATATATATATAAGTATGTATTATACATGCTTCAGACCGGCCCTGGGGCCCATCCAGCCTCCTGTAAGATGGGTACCGGGTTTTTCCCGGGGGTAAAGTGCGGCCGGGGCGTGCTGCTGACCACTCACCCCCTTCTAGTGCCGCGGTCATGAAAGAGTAGAGCTATACCTCTACCCACCCCCTGGGCCACACCGGGCCTGTAACGGGATCACTTTACCCTTTTATTATACTTGCAGATCTCTGGATCTAGAAGGTCTCATTTAATTATTATCGACAGAAAGGAACTTCGCTTAACTTCGAGTGTGATTGAAAGCCTGTTGTTGACGATGGTTGAACATAACCACTTCAGAAAATTGCGCACAGCCTAACAAGTATGCAACGTTTCTTCCTTCTGTTTAACTAGTTCGTAAACCGCACATTTTTTCCGCTATAGGACTGTAAGAAAGGTCGCTCCTATACTTGGATAGTTTCATTCGAAAGGTCCATAAAAACGCATATAGGCGTTCATGTAAAGTGTTAGTTACTTTGTCAGTCTTACCCACAACTGTAATAAGGAATCTCAGTAAATTTCCTCACTTATAACCATGACAGTACGTTTACCAATGCTCGATCTGCGGCATGCAGACGGACAAAGGGAGAATGATTTTAATAGTCGCTTCACAGAGATGAAAAAGCGCCTAAATATTTAAATTTGATCCCGTGCCAAGCAAATACATGACAATTGACAACTCGCATCACTACTTCACTCACGTGACAACTGACAACTCGCATCACTACTTCACTCACGTGACAATTGACAACTCGCTTCACTACTTCACTCACGTGACAACTGACAACTCGCATCACTACTTCACTCATGTGACAACTGACAACTCGCATCACTAATTCACTCAGGTGACAACTGACAACTCGCAAAACTAATTCACTCACGTGACAACTGACAACTCGCACCACTACTTCACTCAGAACGTTTCGTGTGACAGTAGGCAGCTCAGCGGTCACCTTATTCCATTTTGCCGTGAGTTGGGGTCCACGTGTTTTAGGTTGATGTATTGCAATTAATATTTGGTTTTTACTCACCATATTCAACGAAGGTTCTCGAAATATTTTCCTTCGGCTCGCAGACAGACACCCTTGTGAGTTACGTGACCCGACAGGCAGGGGCTAGCGACAGCTGTCAGATAAAATAAAATAATGTCCTACGTGGGTGAGGTAGGTTTGTGTTAGATAAGCCGAGACATCGCAATCAGCGGTGTAACAACGAGGCTGTGGGCTGGACGAAGGGTTTCGTAGTTTGTTCGCGACACGGGCAAGCACTTTTTCTGTTTTCTGAAAAGCCCGGACTAGACCGCGCACCACTTAACCTCGTGTTCAGTTGGTAAGGTAAAAAGCTTTTCCACAGTTAAAGTTGTTGGGACGTGAGACTGTTTCCTTACCGCCTTACGGTTTCAAGTTTAAGTATACGTGGATGTATACTTGTGCTTCTTCATTTGCCTTCATGGCTTGCCTGGGACACCTTTACCTCATTATTTGTGTTGGGTTGTTGCGTACTCTTACCTTATGTGTGCTGGCTGATATTAGTGTCCACGTTACAGAAATCTGAAGTCCGCTTCTAAAGGCATAAACGAATACCAGCGCTTGTGACTGGAGCTCTTGTAAGCTTTAAACAGGGAACCACATACAAACTACCAATTTTAATGGAACGAGCAACGAAAGCGCATCATATCTCTGTTTGTTTTGTATTCATTTCCATGCCGAGAAAGAGATGTCGGTCCGCAATTGCTAATCTGTTTCTGAGCGACCCACATGGCACGTAGGATTTGGGGTTGGCATTCAGATTTAATGCCTCTGGGGTCAACGACCGAAATGTCTGCCTCTTGTGGAGAGGGTTATCCACGTGCACGATCTAATCTTATGCATGGCAACGTAGTCGAAGGCCGCTTGTTCGAATCCCATGATAAACGGTGAATTCTCTGTCATATGGATCAGCACTCTGCTCATGAGGTATCAGAAAGTGGCATAGCACATAGCACGAGTGACATATCTAAATTATACAGAGTATCCCCCGACGTAGGGGCTAAACCTTCAGGTGCGTGTTGTACCGTTCATATGGACTGAAAAGTGTCTGGTTCACTTTGACACCGTTATCTAGTGACGGTGGTGAAGCTAGGTGGCTCTGCTGTCACTCGATCGAGTTTCTGCTTGTACAGTGCCTGGGCTAGTAGCTGTGGTTGAGCTGTGTTTTGTACGATCAGGTTTTCGCAATGCCTGAAACATTTACACACAAAGAATACCGACATACACTTTGCAAATGGTTTCTTGAATGGAAATTATAGGGTTGCTATTGTGAAATACCCGCACCGACATACACTTCGCAGAAATGCAGATTCGCAAAACATGTGAGATTGTATACCAACTCTAACGAAAACTGCTTCCTTCCAGCGAAAGAATTCAGAACGTGAACAGTGGCGGAGTGAGTAAGGCGATGTTGTGGCAGCAATGCAGCGAAGCACAAGTACGTGTATACGCAAAACTTCCGGGACAACTCTTACAGCTGGGGCACATGTGTGGAAAATTTTGTACCGTGAAGGTTTTTGACATTATCACCTGTAAAATATACAACCATTGACCGCAAGATCACGCCAGCGTTCGGTTGCAAGCACGACTGCACTTTATGCCTGACATCCAGTTTACGGATACGGCTCAGTTTGCCTGGAACAGCATCTGGAACACAATTCGTACTGTTGTGCTCATTGAAATCCATGTGATTGTCAACATGGATTTTAGTCAGCGGGTGTTAATGGTGTATTTTATGTTTTGTTGACAATGTATCCCTGCATAATCTTGTAATTAAAGCCAATTTGTTGCACTAGTTTTCTTAGTACGTTTATTTCTTTTCTCTACATGTTTCGGGCGATTATGTGCCCATCATCAGGAGAAACAACTGTATTTATGCGACAATTGGTACTTGTTATTCTATGTGGATGACTGTCTGGTATACAGGAGCATATGCTCCTGCATACCAGACAGTCATCCACATAGAAGAACAAGTACCAATTGTCGCATAAATACAGTTGTTTCTCCTGATGATGGGCACATAATCGCCCGA
>Ga0123352_10015143_pt1 | contig 12277 bp, 3 predicted proteins | sample TergutLab28metaG_FD_89700 | JGI IMG/M metagenome (GOLD analysis project Ga0123352, IMG submission 89700) | Labiotermes labralis P1 segment gut microbial communities from Petit-Saut dam, French Guiana - Lab288 P1 | ecosystem: Host-associated > Arthropoda: Insects > Digestive system > Gut ... | reverse complement strand
TTATACAGAGATCACAATCAAAAATCCTCAGAACCATAGCAAATGCTCCCTGGTTTGTATCAAATCACACACTCCATACAGACCTCAACATCCCCTATGTTAGTGAGGTCATCAATGAAAGAATTGACAACAACCTCAACAAACTAGTATCCCATCCCCAACCACTGGTGGAAACACTAACACAACCGAAGAGAAATAAAAGGCTAAAAAGACGTTGGACCTCCGACCTTCATGACTGAGGTGTCATCGCTGGATGGGCACCCTATCGTGTTAACACAATAAGATAGCAAATTAGATTATAGATTGTTTATACCCCTACAATCTGATGGCTAATAAATAAATAAATAAATAAATAAGTTTTTCAGCTGTAATTTTAGGTTGGAAGATGGCAACTTCTGTATAAAAGCACAAATATTTTAGGTGATGGCAACCTTAGTGTTTTGTGGCACAGTAAGACAACCCTAGTGAATTTCATGAGGCGCTTAACAAACAGTAACATTTTATGCTAGGCGTACATGAAACATGAACACTGTTCACACCAGTATAGTGTCAGACATGTAATGACACCTATAAATTGTTACAGGCAACAAGGAGACTTAAAGATTTTGAATTACATACTCTGAAATAGTTGTCACTTTACTGTTTCTATCTCTATGCTTCAAACATTACCCTGTGAACTTTAAATTTAATATCCCACATTTTAATTCAGTATTCTTCTACGTTACAAACCGTAAAAAGTGGCGACAAATACATTTGGAGTTATGTTTTTTTCCATATTGAGTTTTAGGTTTCCTAATGTAACTCCATTAATTCGATCTCCATTTCTGTGCCGTCTTTGGAGAATTATTAATAACAACTATGTAGTGAAATATTACGGGAGTTTGGTTTTATTTTAGATGTGCGTGAAAGAAACGGAAATCGTTCAAATATATTTTAATTCCAGACCTTTTATCTTTTCTATCAATCGATGTTACATTCGGTAAACTAATGCCTGTTCAGTCTGTGACTTCTGCATATTACAAGACAGCAGGGCTAAAAATATTAGCAGATGACAATTGGAAAAAACTTTAAAATTAATTACATTCAATATATGTTGTGTATATATATATATATATACATATATATATATGGTTGTATATTTTATGTTTTGTGTGTTTCTGTTTAATTTTGTAAATTATGTATTTTCATTTTTATATTTATGTATTCTTATAGTTATGTATGTCGTGTTCTGTGTATTCTGTTTAATTGTGTTTTTCTATACGTTGTTTGAGTGGTGCAAATGTGAACTGTACTGCTGCCACAATGGGTCAATCAAATTGCAGTTAACAAATATATCGTAACATATCAAACCATATCATATCATATTGTGAAATAACGCCACATCAATTATCGGCTACCCAATTTCATGAACATTAATCCCTTCTTACACTTCATGCCTATTTACCGACATAAAATTGCAGTGAATAAGGAGTGGATGTTGTAAACCCACCTGATAAAATATGCGTCGTAGGTGATTAGGGTAATATTTCCCTCAGGTCTTGCGTATATGGATACAGGGCAGTCAATGTCGTTGTCAATATCGTTGGGGGTGTGCAATTGCCCATACCAAGGTCGAGGACCTGTAAACTGTAAGACCACAAAACTTGTGACACAGTTCTGGTGAGTTGAACTTGTTAATTTTAGCGGCTTGTAAATGCAGCGATTATTATTCATTTATGTTTAATACATTCAGAGGTGTGAATCCGGATCTCTCGAACATGTACTTATGCGGAAGGAAAATGATTCAGCTGTTAACGTGAACAACTGGTACAGGAGCTTCGATTCAAAACTCGATCACTGCTCTAAAGCGAAGAGGCAATGTGTTTATAATCGTGACGTTGAAGTTCGTTTGCCTTACTGTTGTTGCTTTTTAAAAGCAATTTGTGTCACATATTCTGAGTGTGTGTTTCCGCATTTTGTTTTATTGCAAGCAAGGCCTTGGGCCTTATTATATTTTCAGTTTTGACTTCTTCCCCTCTGCCGTATATTTCACATCATTCCAAATAGGCAGTTTCTTTTTCGAAAAAATTAAAAAGGGAATAGAAAATGATTCTTGATTTTTTAAAATATTTGCTTGAAACATTTCTTATTTCAAGAAGAACTGACGAGACATTATGATAAATGCAAGTATTTCTTTTATAAAAACTCCGACCTGCTTGTAGAATTTCAAAGGAACTTGATTTTTCTCCACAGATTTCCGAGAAGTATTCAAATATTCAATTCCATGACACTTCGTCGAGTGGAATCCGAGTTGTTGTAATCAGAAAGACAGACATGGCGGAGAAAACACTCACACTTCGTAATTTTGCGAACTCGCCCAAAATTTTCAGTAGGTTCCCTACTGTCTTTTCTCAGACTATGCATGAAACTACTGACGTTTCTTTTAATTAGAAACGGAGAGAAATGTTTTAAATCATTAGCAAGTGATTATCTATAATTCATTCGATAAATCGAAAGTACAATCTGATATAATCTATTGAGTAACTCTTAAAGAAACCACAAATGAAATATATAACCTAGCAGCAATTTTAAAAACTTCTTGTTCCAGCAATCGTGTCAATACACCAAAACGTACCTTAGACCAATCAAAATTCACCACGTCCTGAGTTCCATTTTCGCAGACATTGAAAGCCAACGTGATCTTGGCGATTAGACCCAAAAAGAAAATCAGCTTCATTTTGGTTTCAATTCCTGTAATTCATGAAAGAACTGATATGTAATTTGTCTTTGACGCTTCCTTTGTTTCGCACAATGAATAAATTGACGCACAGTTAGGGGACTTCGGCTGCTATCCCGCAGCTTTTATTTAAAAAAGAAAGACAGAGGTCTGCACGTCGTTGTCAAGACAGCACAATTTTTCTTCGCTTTTTCTTGTGCCAAATTTCATGTTCAAACTTCTAACTGCACAGAAATTTCAAGCAAGTGCACAGACACTATTTGATATTAGATTCAGACCAAATTCCCTTAAATTTCGTACTTAATTTTTCCCTTGATAACCTAACATTCGCAACTATATATTGTTGTGCAGTGGTAAAAAATATTAAGCAAACTCACGAATATGAATTCCCCTGATTCGGAAAAATGTCAGTCAGCGTCAGACAAGCTACATGCTGCTCCGTATAATTGCACTGTTACATGGAGTTCACACATCAAGTGGATATCTGGATTTATTTTATGCACACTGTACTAGTCAGATCACTTTGTGTACTGTAGCATGTAATAAATTGGAAATATCAGTGAGGCAGTTGTAGTGACTTATTAATTAGTGTTACCAGATAATGTAGCAATGAAAGTCTGAATGATAGAACTTCAGCGTCAAATTTGAACTCAGATTCTTCCCGAAAGCAATGTTTTGTGTGAGCCAATGTTCCGCGTGTATAGCTGTTTCGACTTGACAGATAGCAAGACCTTATCAGCTCCTCTTTCTGTAAGAAATCTGAGTCATCTCAGGAATTCTGTACATTTGGAGCCTATTACTGAAGTGTGTTCCCTCTGTCTGTGTGTCCTACTACACAAAAAATTTGTCTCCCATTGGACGAATTTTAGTGATATTTGAAATACTGTAAATTTCTGAAACTCTGTCTTGTAAATTCAAGTCTCGTTAAAATCTGACAAGATGGCGGGACCTTCCTGCAAAATCTGTGCACATTACTGTTAACATCAGGTTGAATTCTGCTTATAATGGCACATGTTTCAGACAAACTTCTTTAAAAAATCGAAACAAATTTTGTGTTAATAAATTTTTTTCAGCAATATTTTCATTTATAAGACAATAAGAAAAGGCATGTAAAGGCCAGTCAAGCCACAAAATAAACTAAAACACGGCGCTGAATACATGCGCTTTGCTTATCGGGTAACTAATGCTTCAGACGCACACTGAGGTTACGTAATTTGTTCTGCTTTTGGATGGCAAAAATGGTTAAGCGAAAAGGCCTGAATGTGCCACTATACGTAGACTGGGTGTCTTGTATTTTCAGTCGCTAATAAATACATGTACAACGTACATTAATTTACATTTTACTGAACGACTGACTTTTAGGTCCAACCTGTAGCTACCGAAACCTACAGTTATCAACTTCAAACAACGCCACAAACACACACACACACACACCAAAAACACACACACACACACACAAACATCTTAGACTAAAACTTACATTTTTTCATAGTGTTCAACATATAATTAGAATTTTAAATTAATTCGTGTCTTCCGTTTTCCAAAACTAAATTTTCCAACTGTTAGCCCACAGGTCACATCCTCATACAGACATATTTAGTGCAGTGTGATGGTGAGATAGGACAATAGGCTGACTGTGAAAGTTACTGTCTTCCAGCATGTGACGCCGTGCACTTTGTTGGGCAGATGACAACTTGGTGCCGAGAAGTAGATAATATCTACCAAATTGCACAGAGTCAAATATCGCAAGGCATTTTGGTCAGATTGATTTCAGTCACTCTGATCCAAATAGTGACAAATCCATTTATCTTAGAAATCAGTAGTTGATAACTGCAGTTGAGTGAAGCCTAAACCTTTCTCCGTGTAAACGTCAGTTTCTCTAATAAATTCGAAGTATTTGCTTTCGAATAAGTTAGTGTGTCAGCGCAGATGCAGGGGCATACTGCCATGTGGCAACTCCGATCCCGGTGGCTTGAAGGTCTAAGGTGGATTTGTCCAGCAGTGTGTTTCCTGGGATCGCGGGTTCGAATCCCGACGAACGCTTGGGTATATAACTCTAGTGTCTGTTGTGCGTTGTGCAGTTAAAAGCCCCTGCGACGAACTGGTCACTAGTTAGGAGGAGTCTTACTGAGTGTGTCTGTGTGTAACTCTGTGTGATCTAGGAGCCTCAACAAACAGTCACTCAGTTTATCTGCAGCACCACATAGAGAAAGTAACGTAAAGTTTACTTACAGACACTCGAATTGCAGTAGGCGTCTTCTTCCACCTCTTAGACTATGCGGTTGTTTCAGTCGTGTGAACCTTTTTAGAAGGCTCATTTCAGAATAAGTTGTGCGTGTCGAAGGCGATGAAGTCTTCATGGAAATATATGACACGTGCGATAGTGTTTTTATTTCATTTTAATTTGAGAACATTATCACGCAAGATAAGCGAACGTCTGATATGTGTCATTTGCTCCACTGGGTTAAACGAGGTCAGTGTCAATACGCATATTAAAACTTCTAATTGTTTATTAATTTGTTTTATAACAAAGAATTTCTAGCAGAATATATGAAATTGCCTACAGAATTTCACTGTTTTTCTTTGGTATAGTCACTACTTCATGATAGGTAATATTAGGGATTGTGTCCATACGGCTAATAGAGGCGGCTGAATTCCACAATAATCCACTGGTAGTCCCATCAGTCTTCTATAAATGTATGTTGTAATACAAGTCACCAGGTCACCAGTGAGAAATCATTCTGTTGTTTGATCATTTTATTTCCAATCCGATAATCTGTATACTGTAAACAAAAACCTACACGTGACCGCTTGTCCTCTACCCTTGTGTCTGTAAAAATGCGCGTTCCTACGTCCTCCGGAATTCACATCTCCATTACTTCCTTGAGATACATTTGCAACAGTTCTATCCATGTGAGTAAAGTTTACGTTTGAAGGGCACTCGGCGTGAAAGTACTGCTATCAAATCACTTTTTTACCTCTGCGTCTAATTACACTTGTAGTGTTGACACCTCTGGATGATATTAAAATGTGATAGTTTGATAATCTTGACTAATAGTGTAAAGTGAGAAATTAATTTTTTTTTCTGGTGATATAGGGAATGTGGAATTTTTTCCGTTTCAAAATCTGTGTCACGTTTTAACCAAGTCTGACTGACGCAGTCTACGTCACGAGTTGTTGTGCACAACAGTGTGTTGAATGTGGTGTACGAACAGAGAAACAGGCACTTGAATGTTAAAGAAAATATAAAATTCTGTCCGAACTGACAGTGCCAGTACAGGGTGCCTAAATAAGGATGTACTGTACATAAGGTACATCATTATGTTGTACTGTTACACTTATGCTTATTCGTTGTAAAAAATCACCATTTACTTTTTATGCACATAGAGATTTGTTTAAGTATTACGTAACAGAAAAATAGTTCCATAAGAATGCTTAAAAAACACTACTGTACATGCAAAGTAGAAGGACACCTAACTGGACACCTAAGTTATTAATTAAACTTTCTATTTCAAGCAGATAATTCCGACCAGTTGTTTCCAGTCTCAACTTCCACACTTTTACCTCATATCAAACATTAATTTTGTAAAATTGTCGTGTTGTACCCAATATGCATTTGAAAGTTACCTCGTTTTGTCATTAAGAAAAGCGTTGCCGGGTTTATGAAAATGTTTGGCCACAGTTTGTTTTAGAGTCGGGTGGTCATTCTGACTTGCTTTTCCACTGAACCGGAGAGTCTGCTCAGTTCCGGATGACCTTTTTCACTCATGGAGCTAAATTTAACTTCAGTGATTTGGAGGCTTAGCGTTGGGTTCAACTGCGGACGGCAGTCACCGTCTTCTCACAGATTTACGTGACATTGCCGGTAATACGGCGAAATGTAATTTCTGGATTAAAGCCACTTGTGTTGTTGAAACATCCTTGCGAAATGATGTGTTGTACTTTCGTTTTCCGACCAATCTAAAATTCTCAAAATAAACTTAAAAACTTTCGTGGGGGTAGAAACACCCACAACGCAACTGAAATCGCTAATTTATTCACCGAATGAAATCAGAAATTTTGTAAGACTGTGCTAAACAGATTTTCCAAATATCGAGTCCTCGCACAGCTTTGAAGTGTTCAAGTCCGTAGGGACATGAGTAAAAGCGAGAGGGTTGAAGGACAGGAATCCCTTTAAACAATGAGTGGTCAAACAGGCCATTTAAAAATACGGCGTACTGCAATTTCTGGATTGAAATCACTTGTGCTCTGAAATATCCTTTCGAAATAAAGTAGTTATATCGGCTTGCATAAGAGATGATTTCTTATAAGTACGTACGTCGAGTCAGAGGTGATGAGCCCAGAGGTTACACAGATTAATTGGGCAAGATATTTAATTTATTCTAGTTTATTTTACTAATAAACAGGACTCCGTCATTCTCATAATATCCATTAAATCAAACAACAGAGTAGTATGTTTCCTCCACCAGTAAATAAATTTTATAATCGCCACGTTTTCATCAGCCCACTGAAAATTCTTGGCATCGATTAGCATTAAATCAAACAAAAGTGCAGTGTGTTCCCTCAACCAATAAATCAATTTTCTAATCGTCACGTTTCCATCAGCCCATTGACAATTCTTTGCATCGATTAGCATTCCATTCCTCCAGCTGATTGAAGTCTATGCCGTCATCGCTCAAAGCCTTCTTCACGTCGTTCATTGTCTCATCGTCAGGGTGAGCACTTCGAAAGGCGATGTAAATAAGCACTGTAAGGAGATTATAAATGTCTGTAAAAAGTCAAATTTCTAGAAACTGCAATTGAATACAAGGGCTGTGGACAAAAGATCCACTGATGGACATTACACTTTTTAAGGAGCTGTCAGTCTCCGGCCTTCACTGGTGTAGCCAATTTGTAAATAGAGATGGTGACAGTGTTACTGTTCTGCTAACTGGTTGACATAGGGAAGAGATCAGTACTGTTTGGCAGTGAACTTTACTGGCTGGCGTTTTGCGTTATTGAGGGTTACGTAAATCCCAAGATAAAAGTTGCATTGGATAATAGTTTTTTTGCAACACCTGGCCCTATCCTTCCACAGGTTGTAACTTACTTCGTATCCCATCTGGCGCTTAGAATTTTTAAATTTTTAATAGATTTCAGGAAAATTTGTGCACCCCTATGGACTATGGAGATGTGTGTTAGAATCATATTTTCATTCTTATATTTTATAGGTTTTCCTGTAATCCAATTACGTTTCCGACCTTCCCCAAGCAAGGCAGCCAAACATTCTTGTGGCAATTCTTATAGCCCATTTGTCTAAATGAATTTTTGGCACCACTGTATAATTATAGTATATGAAACTGTTTATGGTAGTCTTATGGACTATGTGTGTATGTTATTGTGGTGCAGAAAAATTCACTTTCAGCTCGTGACAGCCTTGATTGTAGTGCTTCCGCAGTGTGCACATACTTCCACTTGTGACGGTCTCTCTCAATATAACACTGACGAATTTAACAGTTTGGCTTGTTTATTCTATGCAGTAATAAAATTTGGATTTGGAGTTTTTATTTTCTTATTAGTGGTTAAGAAATGCGAATACAACTAGGTAACTTGCCAAACAACAGGTAAAATGTGTATCTTCTTAAACGATATTTGGAGCCTCTAATTTCTCCAGTATATATTCTTACCTTTGCCCAGATTATTCGAGCACAGCTTGCCAATGACGTATCGGTTGTAGTCAACCGCTAAAACGTTAAATCTGCCATTCCATATCACTGAAAAATTGACATATTTGAATATTATTTTATAAAGCGTAGAGTTATACTGTAAGTCAGAGATTTATACTCTATGATGTGTAGAGAAATCAAGGATTATTTAGCGGCACTTCAGCAAATTAGCAGTAATGTACCTTCGAATATGTGGGAAGAAGCTAACGTCTTTCGATTCGGAATTGATTTCTAGGAAGGATTTTCTGAAATATTTTGCCATTTTACTGAGGATTCAGGAAAACAAAAAGATATATTAAAATTCTTTCTTTCTACTTGGATAATTTAGTTCAGTCTCGCGGCATTTCGGCTGGTACCTTTAGAAGGAACGTAATATCTTCAGTTGCAAGTATCAAAAGTCTCAGGAGTCAGTATCACCGAAACTTCGGTATCGAATTTCTCAGCGTCGTGTGCCAGAAAAATGAAATGTTCTGTTCACCTGTCTGGGAATCTAAAAAAATCGCAGGGAATTTTATTTCTGTTAAGAGCTGGAGATGAAGCAGACAACACAAGGAGAGAACTTGTGAACAAATCGTGTCGGTTATAGTCTTTCAATTATTTCAGCAGTGGATAGAGTGAGATTATTATAATTATTAAATTATTATTAAAATATTAATCACATGAATATATTATTTCAGTACACAAAGAACGACTACATTCAGAACTCCACTCATGTTTCTCTTCTTCTCCATATAACCCATTTCACAACCCGACATGCCAGTTGCTACACATATTCCAAATATTATTGCGATCATCCCATGTATTTCGCTAATCAGTCTGTTCCCTCATATAATATATATAAACCATTACTTCTCCAACATATCCTTCACAACAAACTAACTATCTCTTTCGTTTATTCTTCCCATAATACATTTAAATACAATGTGTAGGGCGCTCTGTATAACAAATTGACAGCCTGATGTTATGTTATCCCTATTATTTAAAAGGTATCAGTGCTGTTATTTTATCACTAAAACTTATGATTGTGTGGACAAAAACCTCCATGCATTCGGACCATGGGCATTAGTTCTGTTTACATATATAGCTTGGCTCATCAGACGATTTAGCATTCGTAAAGCAGTCCCAGTTACCCAGGAAACACACAGATGGTTGGGCCCGAGAGCTGAAGTGGATGCTGCGGAAATAAAAATTCCCGGCCCACATCAAAAACCGAACCTCGTTTCATCGGTAGGTCATGTCATAACATGATAATTATGAAGGGTAGGTTAACCGTATCACAGAACGTAAGAATGTAGCCAAATTTTGAAAAATTAATTGGGAATTTTTATTCAAACAGTGTAATATCCTTCAATATGCTACTACTAAATATTTTAAGATTATTATAGAATGACTGCTGTAAGCTTTATACGATATATATACACATATATATTTATTTATTATTTATTTATTTACTTGTTTATTTATTTATTTGTATTTATTTATTTATTTACTTGTTTATTTATTTGTTTCTTATTTATTTATTTATTTGAGTTCAGTTTTTACAACTCGTGGGTCCACCTTCCGATTAACACCAGTTTGTACGGTGGTAGGCCATCGCTGTTTCATAATTATGTTTATATATTTACACTTACGTTTTTTCTGTTAAACATTTTCCCTTAATTTTATATCAGTATCTGCCTAAATTTGATATCAGATCTTTATTAATGCATCACAATATTTTCCTGTGACCCACCTACTTATTCATACTTCACCACTTTTCATTTAGAATTTTATTCCCCAGTTTCCGAAAAAAAAATCCTAAATTACGTGTATAACAAAGTCTTCACTTCAATTAAATTGTCACCTTCCTTTATCGGTGTGTCTTCTCACTCTTTTCAATTGCCACACCCCTGCTAGTAGCCACGCTATTACCCTTCTTTCTTTCCTTGACCACCATTCTATACACAATGTTTTACCCCAAGTGAAGCTCAAAATACATGTATGTTTAACATTTTTGTATAATTTACGCTATACTCTAAAGTTCCTCCCCCCCCCCCATACTTACAGTCTGTGTCGTATTTTAGGCAGTATCCTTTATTGTCCCAGTTGTAAGCAACGCCTTTTTTTATAACTTGACTTCTTTGCCTGATAAAAACAACAATCATAAAATAGAAATTCGGCACAGATACAATATAACCTAGCGAATGTATACAAAGCTACAGGCTGTTGCGTAGCTTCTATATTTCTGTTTCAAGAACCTAGCAACAGCGGCAAAAGGCGTTGAATTTATAACAACTCTTCAATTTCGTTCTCAAATACAGTCTGACGTACTTTATGTCTCATTGTGTCACGGGACATTTAACTGTTCATGTAGAATGTAACTTATTTTTGCCCCTGTTTTTCATATTACCACACGTGGGATATTTGGACAAACTTTAGTGAAGAACGCCGGACTCGGAGAGAATTCAGATGTTTCCAGCTGTTTTTGATGACAGAAGGAAGGACAGAATTTGCGATATTCTTAATCGCACTTTTAAAGATCTTTCGCGCAATTGCGAAAAGCGTCTTTTAGATTCGTCTTGACTGTCCGAACGTCCTTCCGCATAGAATAACTCGGGTTACACTGGACGGATTTTCATATTTGAGGATTCTTGGAAAATTTTTACAGAAAAATTAAATTTTAAAAATTATAGCAAACCAACTAGTTGCACACAATGTATTTCACTTGGTAGAATCACACTTTAAAACACATTAAAAGTCATAATCACCTCCTACAGGTTTCGATTCCAATGGATCATCATCAGGGAGTTGGAGTGCCTATATATGACGTTATTGGGTTCTTCTTATTTACGTTGTGATGTACACAACATCACAAACAGCACAGGGCACACAACGACCACATCAACCCATCACAACATAACCTACACTATCACTACATTCTGCCACAACACTGTTTACATCGCAACGTAAATAAGAAGAACCCAATAACTTCATATATAGGAACTCCAACTCCCTGATGATGATCCATTGGGATCGAAACATGTAGGAGGTGATTATGACTTTTAATGTGTTTTAAAGTGTGATTCTACCAAGTGAAATAAATTGTGTGCAACTAGTTGGTTTGTTACAATTTTTAAAATTGACAATATTGCACGGTTATAAAAATGAAAAAAAAATTAAAAAATGAAAAAAAAAATTTTAATTTTTCACCGTGCATGTTGAATCAATATACATTCATTTAAAATACCAACGCATGCACCTTGTTTTTAAAATGTTGTAAAACCTTATTTGGTTAAAACACTTTAAAAACATTCATTAGTCTCCAACATGTTTCGGTTGCTATTTTTCAATGTGCAATGTTTTAGCAGTTTTAGTATTTCCGTTTTCGGTTCAAACTCGTGTCTGTTATTGAGTATATGCATTGCGTAGGCAGACTGTGGATTATTGTATTTCACGTATCTAGTGTGTTCTTTGTATCTTGTGCTGATAGAACTACCAGTTTGTCCTATGTATACTCTATTGCAAGTCATACACTGTAATCTGTAGATACCATTGGGGTTTGTGAGGTTAACTTTTCCTATGTTTAATTGCTGTTGTATCGTGTTTGTGGTTCTAAAGGCTATTTCTATGTTTGTGTTTTTGAAGAGATTTGTTATACGTCTAATCTGTGGGCTGTAGTATGTAAAAGTCATCCATTTTTTATTTTGTGTTATTTCTTGTTCTTGTTTTTCTTTTTGTACTTTTCTGCTAGTTAGTTTTTTCTTTAAGTTGTTTATAGTGTGTCTGGGGTATCCATTTTTTTCGGCCATTGTGACTATTGTTTTCCACTCTTCCTTTCTTGATTCTGTGGTTATGGGTAACATTGTCATTCTATGTA
>Ga0123352_10015140_pt1 | contig 12277 bp, 10 predicted proteins | sample TergutLab28metaG_FD_89700 | JGI IMG/M metagenome (GOLD analysis project Ga0123352, IMG submission 89700) | Labiotermes labralis P1 segment gut microbial communities from Petit-Saut dam, French Guiana - Lab288 P1 | ecosystem: Host-associated > Arthropoda: Insects > Digestive system > Gut ... | reverse complement strand
TTAAAAATTTTTTTTATACAAACACAGGAAACTTAAAAAAAAAAAAAAAAAAATATACAAAAAAAAAACAACTTAATAAAAAGAACCAAGAACAGCCCAAAAAAAAAAAAAAAGTCAACTCTGCAGAACAAGTACAATAATTAAGCTCTCATGTACATATGCATATCCTTAACTTCCAGCATTGATCACAAATAAGTTAAACTTTGATTTCTGTGGAAGGAAATTATGGTTCTTAAGTGTGTCCGGTATTACTGAAATGAACAATAATTTCTGCTTGCCAATAATTTCCTGGGTAAACTGCTACTAATTAAAAGGTAAATTTCAAAACCAGGGTTATTATTCATAAATTCCACTAACATATCCCATTTCATAGTGAGTGGAATTTTTGCCTGATGAAGATAAAAGCTGGCAAAGTTGTTCCTGTGCATGTCACATAGCCACATAGGGGCAGAAGAGGTATAGCTCTACTAATTCTTAACCTTGGCAATAGATGGAGGTGAGCTGTCAGCTTCATGCTCCACCTGCTAGATCCCCAAGGAAAGCTTTCTGGGTACCAAATGAATAGATCTGGGTTGACCCAAGGGCTGGTCTGGACATTTTGGAGAAGAGAAAACATGTGCCAGGATTCACATCCCAGACCATCCAGTCCATTAGTGAGTACCAGGATTCACACCCCAGACCATCCAGTCCATTAGAGAGTACAAGAGCTTATGGAAGGATGAGAAAATCTGCAAGTTCTTGGTTTACAAAAGCTACAGACTCAAGTGTCATGAGAACAACTGTTGCACCAGTCCATGTAAATTTACACACAATTATCAAATATTTTTGGTATGCAGGATATGCTGTTAGGAAAGTGAAAAAAGGATACTGTTGGTCCACTAAGACATACACAACTACATAAAGTAGCTTTACTGGGTGTTGGGAAATTGTGATGAATATAGGGAAATTTGAGTGGTTGGTGAAACAGACATTCGCGACACTGTGGAAAAGTAGAGGTTGTTGTTGTCGGTTGAGTGGGGCTGTGTAAGCCAGAACATGTAACAAGAGGTGTTGTAATTAAAGTATTTTTTGTGGTACTAGAGACTTATTTGGGCTCGCTACTACTTTATAAACTGAACCAGAACGCTGGGTAGGCTTTGGATGTAACACTGGGGATATGAAATAGTGCCCTTCATTTCTGCTACTTTCTGTTTCAGAAATAACATGCAATTTGCCCAAAATACCTTGATGCAGTTCCCAACAAGCTTCCATAATGCAGTCACCTAATAAGCACTTCATTCAGCAAGCTAAGAGAGTATAACCAAAGACAAAAGAGGTTAGAGGAACTGTCTATGATACTAGCAACCCCTTTTTGTACATTTATATTCAATAACAACAGCAACTGTTGGGTGGAGGAAAGTAGATGAACATGACACTGTTACTGGTATTATGCAAAATTTAGTTTCTTTGAATGCCAACATCAACAGGACTACAAGTGTAAGGTCAATGGCAAACAACAAAACAATTCTTCACACACAAATTTACATCATATGCATCCAAGAAACAGTCTGATAATTATCCTTGTTCACTATTACCAAACATATTAGTAAAATACAGTGTCACTACTAACCATAATCAAAGTAATATTACTGACACCAGAGAAATTCATCAAGACATTCTGCATCCAAAGCTGTTCACTATGAACCTCAGATTTTGTCATATAACTTTCAGGTACTCATTTAGCCCAAACACTCAATATATAAGTACGCTCAAATTTCAGGTTTCTGCAAACACAAAACTGCTGACAATCAAATGCTTAGCACCTCTCGACTGAAAAATGAATAGAGTATTCAATCTGAAGTGCCATGATAAAAAGTGTACAGAACTCAAAACTTTGTGCACATATAAACAAAATATTAGGAAACATTAAACAAACCATCAGTCATAATTACCTTCTCCATTCCTTCACTTTGTCTGGATCCTTGTATTCAGACAGACATCTGTTAATCTGGTCACCAATTTGCAATAAACATTGCCGTGTATGATTTACTTGTTCTTGCTCGGTGAGAGACTGATCAGGATTATCCAAAGCTTTCAAAGCTTTCTTCACTGGGCGCATCTTCTCCTTGCACTGTAAAAATACAGCAGCTTTCATTACATTTAAGAATCATGTCCATTCAAAGTGTTCTAAAACGTTTCTTCTCTACACAGGTTCAGTACTCCTGCAAACAAAATATTCCTTGCTTTTGCAACTGGCAGGGTCTACACATACACTGTATCCAAATAGGAAAAGTTGTAACAGTTCCAATAACAGTAGAACTCCACTTATCCACACGCTTGCTTTCCGGATTGGCTTGGCCCTTCGGGCAAAACTTTTCATAACTTTACAAAACTATCTTGCCTTGAAATTACTGGTTATCTGATCAAGTAAAGTACAGTGTTACTGGCTTCTAGAACTTCAAATAAGGTGTAGTCAAAAGGTTCAGACACAGGCACATACTGTAAAGAGTAACAGCTGAACCATAAAATGCTCATGTTGCCTATTCTCAAAGAAAAATCCAGTTATCTAGATTTTCTGCATATCCGGATGGCTCACTGTCCCAAATAATTCACATAAATGGAGTTCTACTGTAGTTCCCTATGCAGACTATATCATCGCTCACCAACCTGGACCATTATCCACCATATGTACCTCCTACGCACATCCTTCCTCAGACCTATATGACAGTTTGTAACTTCTCATATTTTATAATCATCGTTTTACCATTTAACCGGAATTTTAACCAAAACTATATAATTTTTAATTGTGGAATTATCTTGAAATACATGGTCCGACAATAAAGTTCGTGAACTCATCGCGGTAAAAGTGCTACATACCTCACTGCTGAATACCACAATGGTCACCTTCAAAGTACTCCCCCTGGGAAGCTATGCACCAATGCCAGTGCCTAGTCCACCCTTCAAAACAATTTTGGAACTGGTTTTGTGGAATGGCCTACAGAGCTACCGTTGTATTACTCCTGATGTCATCAATGTCATCAAAATTCCTTCCTTTCAATACTTCCTTTATCTTTGGGAACAGAAAAAATTCACTGGGGGCTAGATCCCGTGAATAGGCAGGGTGTTCCAAAACAGAAATGTGTTTAGAAGCTAAAAACTCCCTCACAGACAGTGCCGTATGAGCAGGTGCATTGTCTTGATGCAAGATTCATGAGTTGTTGGCAAAAAGTTCGGGTCGTTTCCGTACAACTTTTTTATGCAGCTTTTCCAGTACTTCCAAATAGTAAACTTGGTTGACTGTTTGTCCAGTTGATACAAATTCCTAATGAACAATCCCCCTAATATCAAAAAAAGTCAGCAACATCGTTTTGACTCTTGATTTGGACCGACGGAATTTTTTTGGTCACGGGGAATTGGCAGTCTTCCATTGTGCACTTTGCCGCTTCGTTTCAGGGTCGTATTGGTAGACCAATGTTTCATCACCTGTGACGACACAGCCCAAAATGTCATCTTCCCTCTCCAAAAGGTCACGGCAAATTGTGACTCTTCTTCGCTTTTGCTCTTCGGTGAGCTCCTTTGGGATCATTTTTGCACACTCCTTTCTCATGTCAAGATCTTCAGTTAAGATTTTCCTAAACGTTTCACTGTCGATGTTCACTTCCTCTGCCATGCTCCTGAGAGTCAGCCAAAGATTTTCACGCTTGCGTGTAAAAATATTTGGCTGACTCTCAGGAATTTTTGCAATGTTTTCTTCAGTTTTGCTTGTTGTTGGCCATCCTGATCTCTCTTCGTCAGCGACACTTTCTCTTCCCTCAGAAAAACGTTTCACCCACTTGTAAACTGCTGTTTTCTACATAGCGTTATCCCCGTAAACTTGCACCAACATTTCTGATTTCGCTTCCACTCTTTCCAAGTTTAACGAGAAATTTAATGCTTGTTTGCTGCTCTAATTCAAGCTCCGACATTCTCGCGGCGGCACACCAAAACACACACAGGCAGTAATAGATGCCACTCAGAAGGTAACTGCCATAGATCAAGAGCACAGCTGTGAAATGCTGATATGTCATCATCAAACCATACTAAGGTTATGCTGCCATGGCAAGCACACGGTGGTGAGTTCGCGAACTTAATTGTCCGATCACGTATTTGTATTCTTGATCTTACCACCCTGAAGGTGGCCACAGCAGTGGTTCAAACATGTCAGTAGTCACTATGTAACAAAATTACATTCCTAAATCCAAGTGAATCTGTTGCTCTTTTTACTAAATTTTATGCACTATGCTGTATATTTTATGTTTGCCATGTTTTGACAGTCTTTAAATTATATTTAAAATTACAGCCCACATTAAAATTGTTTTTTTTGTTAAGTCACTGTTCTATCTATTGGTAAAATTGATCCATCTGCACACCCTATCACACATTTATGCTGGATAAATAAAATTTTACTGTGTATAATACTTTTAAGTGCTATGAACAAAATTCAGCTTTCTTTGCTTTATGAATAATAAAAAGAAATGAGGAAAGAGGCCATGGATTACTGCACGGTGATAGTAACTGACAGTGAATGACATTAATCAATAATAATTGGTCACCGACAGTAGCAGTGATTGGCATATCAAGTGGTGATAATATGAAAGTAAACAATTTATTCTTATCAACAGTTGTAGATTTGTTACACACTGTACACACAATGTGATTCTACGCTAATCTGAGTGGAGGCTGGCAACTTCTCTAGTCACTGATTTCAATTACAATGTAGGGATATTACTTACTCACTCCCATTTCATGTGTGCCCTTGCTTTGTCTGTGTCATATAGTTAGTATGGGAATGCAAAAGATGCAGACAGAATCATAAAAACATATACTATTTTGATAATGAGAGGAAAGTGACCTGCTAAACAACATAGAAGAAACTCCATGTTACAGTCTGGAATATGGATGAAAATGCAACACTACAAACCTCATTAAAAACAGAAGGTTCCAAATCTCCAATGATTTCAAGTGCTCGAGGCTCACTGTTTGCTGTGAAATGCATTGGTCCTGTTGGTTTCTTCTTCTTTCTTGATTCCTTTTTCTCTTTCTTTAACTTCTTCTTTTCTCTGCGATGTTCTTCTTTGGTTGGAGTCTCATCCTTATCCTTGTCTTCTGGAGTATCACTCTTTGGTTCTTCTGCATCTCCTTCAGGCTTGACTTTGAACTTCTCAGGTCTTGGTTTGGTTGGTCGCTTTGGAGGAGCCAGAGTGCTGCTTGAAGCTGCAGTAATGCTGGTGTTCTCATCTCCTGATGATAAATCATCTTCAACTATCTCTTTTGTCAAAACTACTTTTGCCTCTCGTGTCTTACGTTGACGCTTTGGTTTTGCCTGTTTACAAGACAAGGATATGATTATTACTACAACATACATAATAGTTATCCAACTATGTATCACTCTAGCCACACACGCACATACACTGCCTCCACATATGCTTTACGGGAGAAAGTAAATTCTTAAGTTTTGCAAAAAATTTATGGCATGAGACACTGTTTCTCACAACATAATGTTACATTTCATGTTTTCACGGCAGGTGGTATTCTGGGCTTTTATACTATACAGTGTAACCTGTTTGCTCTGACATTTCTGGGGAGTGTGCTGCCTCCATCTGCTCTCATATTAGGGTATCATGATATGCTAGCCAAAGAAGCTGCTGAGAAGTCCAAAAAGAAACACAATCCTGACCAAATTCAGGACTCCATGCACAACCTAAATATGGAGACAGGAATGCGCTCCACACACTGTGGGACAGTGCTCATCTCACAATCTGATCAGTGGACAAAGGCAATGCTATGGTAGTCCTTAACATCAGTAAGTACTGACAGAAGATCTTTGCTCTACTGAAGGATCCCAATACATGCAACACTGACAAAAGACTTACACAGTCCGTAGATAAAAAAAACATGCTTCTTCTTACAAGTCCTTCCTGCCAGAAGATGGCACTGAAAAGCTATGGACATAAGGTATAGTTCCACCCTAGCTATATGGTGTCCCCCCAAAAATAAATAAACAAGCCCACCTCTGGCCCATCACAAGCACAATGGATCTCCAGCAAAACACTAGTGGGTCTGATAGGTGTGTAGCTGGGTCACTCCCCACACCATGTCAAGAACTCCACAGAATATGTTTAAACACATGACAATGAGTCACATCTGAAGACATTTTCATCAGCATGCTTAGGAGTATATGGATTCTGCACACTGTATATGCAAAATAAAATTACATTTTAACTTTCACCTAGAGCCAATCCTATGAATAAAGAGGAGCATCATTATTCAGAGCATTGGCCCTAAGTGAAAGTTGAAGTGTAGTTTTACTTTGCACAAGCAATATGCAATATGAATATAATCCTAAGCCTATACATCATCTTCATCACCACCAAAGTCATGACTGGGGACACAATCCAACTTCTGAGTAGGAAATCTGTTGACGATAATATCAGACTTTCCTACAACATCCTAGGCTTCCTGACAATTTTGCTTGAATGGCCAGTTGTATGAACAAATGGATAGGATAACCAGGGGTTCACCAATATCCCCCATGGCACCCACCCACATCATGGGTGGCTTCAAGGAGGAATCCCTCCATGGGGCTGGCTACAACGCAAACTGCTGGTTCCATTAAATAAATGACATATTTGTAAACTAGTCTCAAGGAACAGAGGGATGAAGGTCACCACAGTTAACTCTGGAGACTGCGACAGATGAACACCTCATCACTGACATCAATATTTACACATGAAAATATGGCTCCTTGGATTGTGAAGTAACCAGAAAGATAACTTTTTTTTTGAATGTGAATGTGCACCACCATCCAGCCAACAAGCATTCTGTGCTGTCCACCTTAATACACAAGGCCAGACAGACTCATGTGTGACCACGGATCTCCAGGTTTAACTTGGCACGCTACAGATGACCTTCAAAACAAAAACTCCATGTAAATCCAGAATGATGTTCATCCACCTCAGCTAGATGTCAGGCTATGAGAATGGCTCACTGCACTGGACAAACAATATCAAGAAAGTGGCCTCCCGCCCAGGGAAGTATACAGCCCCCTACATTTCATTAAAGAAAAGCTGGGGCCAAAAATGTCAGGCACATACAATATCCCTGTAAATGTGGAAAGGAGTATGTTGGCCAGTCCTATATTCTACCAAGACCAGTGTAAATTAACACCCATGGCACATTTGACTATAAAGCCAGCCATGGCATAACAACACACTGACCCTAGCCGTAGGATCCTGCTCCACAACACCAGCAGCATGGCAAGAACATCCAGGCACATGAATTGGCTCTGAAGGAAAGCAATATATTGTGCTGAACCCCAACAACAAAAAATGACAGGATAGATTCTCCCTGAACAGATCACCGAACTCTCTCATCATATATATATATATATAAAAACACACACAGAAGGCATTACCCACGAATAGTATAGTCTTGCCCTCCAGAGGCATTATTACATAACACTAACTTTTAAAGGTCTAACAGGACAACCCTGTCCCATTCAATGTGAACTCTTTTATCCACAAGGTAGAAAGGAAAAACTGTCCTGCAGTGGGCATTTAAATAATGCTCCAGCCACAACATAAAACTGGCATTTAAAAGACCACATACAGAAGGTCTATCATACATTCCACCATCCACATCTCAGAAAACATACATGTTCACAACCCTCACCATCTGAGGCTCTGGAAAGGGCAACTTAACACAGAACCCTCAACTCCCAGGGGTTATATGTAAGTGCTATCCATTCTTCCCTTCCTTCTCTCAAACACTTAATCACTCACCTGAACCAAAATCAGTCATCCTGAAGATAGGGACAAGAAATGTAATGCAGAGTGGCATTTCATGACCATGTACACTATGCAAAATCCTGATAACAGTAAACAATACAGAAACAAAGCTGTGTGTCTGAGAAGCAATTTATGATTGAAAAAGCAGTTTTTTTCTCAGCCTATTAACAAAGCTGAAGTGTCTACCAATGCTGCATATACTCAGGTGACACTGTCTCGTTAAATGTTCTTTTCAATGTAGTGTTATTTTTTACTGTCTGGTCAATACAACTTTGTAGATCTTGTATGTTTGGTTTATATTTTATACTACTGTCTCAGTTGTCCCCATCAGCCATATTCAGGTATGGCATTGGTATACAAGAAGAATAAACAGCCTTAAAAAAAGTAGGTGTAAAGTTAACGGAAAAGCTTAAGGAGTCTGTATTCACCAGTGTAGTATCCAATGCAGTACATGTATTGATGTCAGTTATTATGCCTTGGCATAGTATTCTCTTCAATAGGATTCCTTACTTATGTTGCTTTTTGAACACCTTGTGGTTTTTAGTAAAGGGCAATGATTTTCTGGATGAGTTTTAGTGCACAAAAATAAGTATTATGTATTGTTAAGTATTATTGCCATATTGCAAGATGAGTTGAACAGTTTTTTTTAGGTATATACAGCGTAACAGACTGTGTATGAACTAAGGTAGTAATTAAATGTTTGATGTTGAATGGCTGATCCACTACCAGTGAATACAAGTTCAACAATTATCAGTATGCTACATGTGAACAAACATATATGCTGACAGATGTGGTAAAGCTAAGATGCAATTTTTGTATCCTGTTGTTGCAAATTGCCAAAATAGAGCAGTGTTCTGCTATGGAAAACAGGCACATGTAATTTGATTTAGCAGGTTTGCACAACAAAATGTTTGGGCAGTATATTTAGTGTTTTGTTAATCAACCTGAAGCAAATTTGAACAAAGCCTGCTCAAAGTTTACTAAAAATCTGAATTTCGAACTACTCAAGCATTTACAATGCTATCCCTTCATAAATGCTGAAGGAAAGAAAAATCATTCACCCACTTCTAGGAACACACTGGGAGGAATTTTCAGACCTACATCTCATAGAGAAGTGGGCAAAATAACACAAGTTGCACAGAGTGGAGAGGTAGCACAAAAAACAGGGTATCAGTTATATACAGTAAATGGTAAGATGTTCATTTACTTACCACACCACTCTTCTGATCCAAATGTTTACGTAATACTTTCAGCAGATACTCCGCCCTTGTCTGTAGATGTTTTGCTTGAGGCTTTTTATCTTCATTGGCAAGAATTTTATCACTAATGCCAAGTGATGGATCCATTTTCATTGCTTCCCATGAACCTATTCCATACTGATATATGCCTTGTAATACTTTAGAATCATCCTCAATATCCCAAGGCACATCAAAATTGGCTGGCTTCACCCTAGTATGATATACACTTCAGTTGTAAAACAGAATAAACAACACAGTTAAAATGACCCTAACTCAAAAACCATGAATTGAAAAAATTGGTTGACAAACTGAAGCCTCCTCTAATAAAACAACCAGTTTAAATTACAGCACTTGGAACTATAAATAGGTTTGAAAAACAAGGAGCTGAGGGTATGAAAATCTGTAGCAAGGTAAGTGAAAAGAGATGGCAGACAAGTTACAACTGCATTTGTGTGTAACATTGACCAAAGACTGAACATCTCTTAAACCCCTGCTGAAACAATATATCTTAAATTGGTTCATAACTTACCATGTACCTAAGTAAAAATGTTGTGAATAAAGACTATCCAAGCACACACATATTGTTGTTAACACTCCCTTAAATTACTACTGCAGATCAGTGATCACAAACAAGTTGTAGTGGAAATGATAGCTTTCAATAACATAATAAACAATGATTTAGGCTTTTTAAAACATGTCTGTGTATTTATCACATATATTCTATTTTAAGTTTATTTCCATTATTACCGTATCTTCATATTTATAGCCAATATCAAGTGCACACTGAATTAACAGAATTCACATAATATGATGTTAATTAAAACAGTCAACACAAGTCTGTCTACTATAAAAACATTATTTTTGTTTCTGTAAAGTGGCTACATGTTTTGACTCATCTTGAGTGAACCTCAAGCCAAAATAAAATGTAGGCATTTTATAGGAATGATGACACTGCTTTTATAATAAAGATAGCTGTCTTGAGTGTTCGAATTATTATATTATTGAGTCGTGTAACACAAAGGAATGTCTTCTATCAAGTTTAATATAATGTGCTTTGGTCAAATTCTCATGACAGTCATTAAGGCGGCCAGATAGTACAACTGCCCGTCTAAAGAAGAACAACGTACATAAGGTCTCAGCCACACAAAAATCAATGAAATCTTGATATCACACACAGCAAACTTAACATAATGCATCAGAAAACCATTTCACATAACACACAACACACATATGTTGTAAGTTATGCTATACTGAGGATGCGGATAAATGTTCATAAAAATATTGATGAGTGTAACACTTGCAAGCGGAGTCTATGTATGTCATTCAGACTACATGGCACAATAACTGCATTTAAGTACTGGAGATTTAGCCTTTCTCATACATGCATCCCATAATCTGGCCAGAATTTGTAGGGTCAGGAACATACAAGTCCTTTATACCACACACACACACACACACAGCAACAATGAAGAGTCTTTTTGGCTTGGTATATGCATGTTGGCATGCATATGACTCAATACTAGGTCTCCGAGATGTTGACAAAGGTAGCTAGGATTACCATTGCAGGCGCGCACACACACACACACACACAATGATCAGCAAAAAGTGTCCTTCATCTTAAGTGGATTCCACTTCAAACGCAGGGGCTACGCGCAGCTTGCAAACAACTCATTTCTTGTCCTGATCACTTCTGAAGTTTACATATACACTAGAACAGGCTAAGCAGCCAGGAGAGTAACTAGGCAATGGGTTGGACGAACTGGCATTCAGATTCTGGCAAGTGCAATGATTTTCCTATTCTCAAATATATTCAAACCAGCTCTGAGGTTCACACACTTAAGTCTCTGTCTGTTAGGGAGAAGCAGTTTCAGTACGAGGTTAACCGCTCACCTCCTACTAGTACCGCTGTTGAGAATGAGTGCAGATATACCTACAATCCCCCCTGTATGCCTTCACATACAGGTACAACTTTACTTTTACCTAAGGCAAATTGAAGGACAGTTTTATGTTACTAAAAAGTATTTCATACCCATAGATAAAAGTAAGCTGAGTGCACCTGTGAAGGGGAAAGTCACATTGCTGAAATCAAATCAGATATATGAACTGACATGGATATTGACAATGATGAGTCAAAGAGGGACAGTGCAACTGCGGAGCAGGAGGAGGAACACTGTAAAGAAATTAAACCTGAGTTACGTCACAACACATGCATTCACCCTAGCACAGTGGTTATACAGGTGTTCCAGTGTTCAAGCCGCATACAGCCCCAGTTCACCCACAGCTTCTAAAAGTGATGATGAACAGAGGAAGTTTTACACACTTTTCTATAGTGACAGAATAAAACAAGACTTCCATATGCAAAGTCAAAGCCTCAAACCAAAATGTAAGGAAAAGAAAGTGGAAACTGGGGCACTTCAAAAACTCTGTTACATACATGTAGGCAATACAGAGATCTGTTAGGACAGTGTGTACAATCTATTTATTTCCCATAAAATGCCATTTATTTCACAGTTTCATTTTTTTGGTTCGCATCATATCGATGTTATGTGTAAGCAACTGCTAAAATTTAAATATCCTAACAAGAAAACTTGACTGCACTCATCCAATTACTGCAAATTACAGCCAACTGTTTGAAACTTAATACATTATAATGAGATTTTAACCAAAGTTAATTCTTTTAATCCAAAGGGCACTTGAAATTTGGCTATGGGTACAAATCTGCAGCAACAATAGAAGTAAAATGGAAGTAGGGTATGTATGCTAAATAATTATTATTTTAGAAGATATTAACATAGACATGTTTAACACACAGACAATGTAGTACATATACCCTAACACTGAGGCACATTCATGCAATCAATGTTGCAGTGGAAAATCAATAAGTATTACATATTCTGAATGTGTATGTGTAGCCTTAGGTATTCCGCATGCAATCTGCATGCACCATATTGGCACCTGTGGCCTGCCTGGCTCTACAATATTTTTCCACATAGTCTCATAAATGAGAGGCTTGTTGGAAAAAAGTTTTGGGAATATAGAACATGTTTTAATTTTCTCCACAACTTTTGTCTGAAGCATTTCTTGCTCTAAGAAGTGAGGGAGACATGACCAAAATGCATATTGGTCTTCACGTCAAGTACCCATTATTCTTGTCCAGTTTCAATTAAACTTGAATTTTCTTGACAGATTAAAAAAAAAAAAAAAAACAACAAAAAAAAAAAAAAAAAAAAAAAT
>Ga0123352_10015136_pt1 | contig 12278 bp, 3 predicted proteins | sample TergutLab28metaG_FD_89700 | JGI IMG/M metagenome (GOLD analysis project Ga0123352, IMG submission 89700) | Labiotermes labralis P1 segment gut microbial communities from Petit-Saut dam, French Guiana - Lab288 P1 | ecosystem: Host-associated > Arthropoda: Insects > Digestive system > Gut ... | reverse complement strand
TTAGGTTGAGGAGGTGAAGGCACTGGATCGAAAAATGCACGGAATGTTACAGGAAACTGCTGGAAAGCCTCATTTAAGATAAAAGGTTCTCTGACGGACATTTTAACAGCTACGTCGCGCGCTGAGCCAAGTTTTCAGTTGGCAAGCGAAGGCGAGCGGTTTGGGGCCCGCTTAACTGCGGACATAGTACCAAGTTGCCAAATGACAGACGTTTTACTCATAACTCTAATTCGATTGGTTCTGTGGTTTAACAACTCGACTATGAACTCGACAAATTTATCATTCTCTCTCCATTTTAATATCCGGTTGTCGAGCAAAAACCTTAATACAGAGTTAAATACAGTTAGAAATAAGTCCTGGTGGCTTATTCTTTTAGGAAGATTCCGCAGGTGCCAGAGATCGACCACATTTACACTTCTGTCAACAGCTGGGGTTACAGTGGCTCAGTAAATGAAAATGATTACAAAACTACTTAAATTCATCCATTCTTATCGAAAAAGGGATCAATAATTGACCTTAATCTATTATAACTGATCCAATCTGAACCACTTTAAATGCGGCAGATCTCTTCATTAGATTCGAATGAGTTCAAAACTGGATACAACTGCAGTAATCCAGGTAATTACTATTTCCTCTCGAAGCTGAAAAGCTGTGAATGAGCATCTGGCCAGACAGGGCTGACAGAAACCTATAAATGCGAAATGCAAAACGGTATTAAGACTCGTTCAGAATCACATACGGATTAACAAGGACAAAATAAGACAAGAACGAAGAATATTAAACAATAAGTGGCTTCAGAATTTGCAAACTTAATCTAACACAATGAGTCCCGATATATTCTGGGTAAGCTAGTATTGCAGTTTAATATACTGATAAATCTTCGAAATTTTATCGTTATCTTCAAAATAGGAAATATTAATCAAAAAGAAATATTATTGTATAAAGACTGAGTGCCTTGAAACTCATATACATGATAACAACATTCGTCATAAATAAAAGGAATAATAACATTATATTTTAGGTTTAAATTTAATGCAGATTAGGAGTTATACTGGTTCGATATAAACCACAATTAAATTCGCTTGGGTGCGTTTTTTAGTACCCTTCATACCAATCTTCTAAAAATCCACTGAACAGTTGTGCAAATATAACGGACAGACGAGGAGGCACAATCTCCCCAGTATTATAGGACTTCTCTTAATGTGCTTAGTTTTAACAATTACCGGTAATATTAAAAATATTGGAAGGAAATGCTTTTTCAACATTTATTCAATACGATAGCGCAATTTCTGTAAATACAAACTGCCATATAATCCGGACACGATTTACGCTGTCTGAGTTTCTATTCCCTTAGACATCTTTTATCAGCCGTAAGAACAATAACAACCGTAGCGTCTTTACTTCGTGGCGTGGAGACCCCAGAAATAGTCACGTACTCACAATCGCTCAAATACGACAAGGCACACCACTTTCTCATGTATTCCAGTCCGAAAGACAGCGTTTTATAAATTTCATCACGTTCAGTCTAGTTTGAACAAGCGCATGTGTTCTAACGATGTTCTAGAGTAGAACTGTGCTGTTCCGCCAACATGCACGCACAGAGACATACGCACAAATTGGTATCCAATATCTCAAACGTCAACAATTGTAACTTCAATAAGACTTCAAATGAACTAGTCCGTGTTACTCGTATATTACGTATATCCGTAATGTTGCACAAACCTCAAGACTCCATTACAGAGAGCCCACCAGCCTCTCATTCTGTCAGAGGGAAGAACAAAAATCTACAGGTAAGAATCAGAGTCAAAATGACATTTCTGAGGCGACGCATGACGCATTAGGTGGCACAAAGATCTACATACTGATTGAAGTTACAATTTTTTCCCCTAGAAATTCTTCACTGTAATCTAGCACAAATTTTGGTGAATATTGGATAAACTTCCTCAAGGTTTCTGTCTTTTGTAAGAAATTCAGAAAGATCGTCTAATTTTAAAAGAATACGTAATGACTACGTTGCTTTTGTCGGCTGCCAAATTTAGATTACCTTAATCTTTTAAATAAACGTCTGGCATCTATTTCCAAAACACATACGACTTGGTTACTATTCCGGGAAGCACATTTCACACCCATTACAATGTTCAAAATCTCATTTTATTCATCCTCAAAACAAATAACTGTTTCGAATTCTGATATGCAAAATTACAAAAGTTAAAGAGACAATTTGTACAAACTAATTTAAGAACTTCTACGTCGATAAATCCTCCTTGCTAGTTTACAATCGAACGAAAGGGATCTCACTAATGAGATGATAAGCAAAAATAATTAAACATTTATTAGTTTTTCAATAAACTTCCTCCCAAGGAAGAGTGAGATAAAATTAATGTAAACTAAGAAAGAAAATTATGGCCACACATATCGAAAATTATGAATCGCACAAAAGATATGCACAGAATATTCAAATACAACACGACAGTTATAAATTTACACAAACACCATTAATTGTTTAAAAATTTGTATGTTTTTTTTTTCCGAGAAACAGCAGCCTTAACTGGGCGGAGACGTTTGTCTTGCCCTGTTCTAACCGCACCCCATACGTCGGGAGCATAAGAAAACCCTTACAGAAACTGCTCGGTCAATGGGTTCGTGTACCTGGGACAACGGCGTCGAAAGGCGGCCGAGAGAAAGGCAACGACAGATGCAGTTGGGATGTGGACGACAGCAATGTGAACTGTGTGAGCGCCAAGGGCACACGGGCGTTACTTTGCTGTCCATGTAGGGCCGTGGGGAATGCAACGCGCGCGGCAGACTTCTTTCTCTGCGAGTTCCATTCCCCACATCATTTTGATGTGCGCACAAGGGTACGTAACGATCGCGTGGCCTTAGCCTCATGGTATAAAACATGAAGAGCATGCTATACGAACTGCAACACGTCTAATTTTGATGTTAGGTTTCCCGTTCTGCTATTTACAATGATTCTAGTTACACTAATTGACAAATAGTGTTGACGGTGTTTCCCGTGCGCTGCCATACCTCTGCCTCAGGAAGGCGACGGGAAGGCAAAAAAAAGGTGGGATACAACTAAAGAACTTGATTCGTCCATAACCACTACTTCACAAACAAATGGTCCTTTGAGGCAGGGTTTATGAGAGTTCTTTGAGTTCCTACTGATTTCTCTCTCACAAGTCCTAAAAATGTTTCGGTACGCAAAGAGTTCACTCGCGAAATTAATAAAATTGCCTCGAGTTCAGTTCCGTTAGGGCAATTGGCATTTCTCGACTTTTGCTTTCGATACCAAAACCGTTATTTATCGGCTAATACATATTTATATTCGACGGGTCAGTCTTCACAGTTCAGTGCCTTCTGTCGGTGTAAGAAATGCACCGTCCTTATCACATTCTGAGTTTTTCTGTTGTCATACAACACAGCACCGAAACCATAACTATCAAAGCGCCCTCGACATTTTAATTTAAAGGGTCACACATTCGAAGATATAGCGACACTATTTTGAAGATTTTTAAACTTCTTTATTATTTCAATTAAAGATTCCACAGCCTCGAGGCAGATGAATAGAATCTGAGTAGCGAGCATCGGTGGAAGGATACTGACAAGGGAAAACAGCAGTATTCCGAGTAAACCCCCGTCCATTGCCATTTTGTTCACCTAATATCCGGCATGAACTGGCATTGGATAAAATCCGAACCCCTCCATAGGAACGGAAAAAGGACACTCAGGAGTCCTAACGTCGGTCCCAACCAGCGACCAAACCAGAGAACACAAGTATGAGACACTGGGTTTATGGAAGTCATTCATATATCGGGAATTGATTCATTTTTTTATTCGCCACTCCTCAGGGTAAAGTCTGCATTCGAGCGATACGCAGTTCGAAACTTAACACAGAATTTTCGTTAACCCTTCTAAGGTCGAAATGTCCGTTTTTTAAAAAGACCAAGTTCTTACCATGCAGTAAACACACTCCGTCTCGGATATAAAAGCCAACCAGTTAATGTTCTGTAGGACACAAACTTCCGTTCTGAGATCCATACGAAATATACAATGCAGTCTGCGGGCAGAAGAAGAATTTTTTAATATTAAACCTGGAGGTGCATTATAAACGCTAGGCTCTAAAAGGTTAATTTCTCAGATTTACATGTGAAAACCTAGCTAACTTCTTCAGCTACCAAAGTATCCTCTCATATACATTCCAATCCAACCACTTTTGAATTCACAACTATCAGACTGAATACACCTAAGTTGTACAGTTGATACATATTCGTTAAACAACCTAGACAATAATTATAATGCGCAATAGGAAGGACGAAGTCAAACGATTAAAGAAAAAGTTTCAATACATTGAGCATTAAAGGTCTAATTCTACTTTCTTCACCCTCCATTTCTTGGCAGATAATATAAGTGGACAGGTTAGGGCATGTGACAAGGAAGGGGAAATAAGTGTTAGTTTGTGACATATCTTAAGATTCCACTCCGAAAGACTGAAGAAGAAGAAGCAATGAACATCTTTATTCAGAAAAGCCGTTTCCCCGGCCGCAATTCGAAACAGGTGGGCCCACCTCTAAACGCACCTGTTCAGTCTCAATGCTACACTGTAATGCGTATCTGTAATTCTTCTCGTTTAGAGACAGATAAATCAAGCAAAGCAAAAATTTTCACTCTGAAGTAGCAGAGGCAAACACGAAGAAAAACTTAGTTCTGTCCTGGAGATTAAATTTCGTCTCGTTTCAGATGAGGAATAAATCTAATATAAGTAGACCACAGCTGATGATGAATCTTTCTAACGCCAGAGGGTGAGCACCAATCAACCTTCGTCTCCTCTTCAATTGTGCTCCGAAAGAAGAAGCAAAAATGCTGGTACGAAGCAGCCTAGAACATACAACGTTCTGCCTACTGAGCAAACAGTAATCATGCGTTGGAAACGTTCCATCTACCAGCACAGTAGCTCAGTAATCGAATTTGGAGCCCACCAACATCACTAAAGTGCAAGTCTTTGAACTCGGAGGACCTCACACCAGATTCTGTGTCGAAGAGTCCCGAAGTTCCTTGCCATTAGAGAGAAATTCACATAACAATCACAGCGATGTACTGTAATATGAGTGTGCCTTCTATGACACGGAAGAACAGACGCACTCTAATGCTAATTTGCACAAACCACTGGTCGTGATGTGTGTTTACCGCCGCAAAGCTAATCGTATTGCAAACTGCGCGTAACAGCCTGCAACGTAATTTTATTCGTGCTTCGTTAAATATTCACATAAAAAATATTTCAGATGTGAACTGCGTGTCATGAACAGATATATGTGTTTTATGCCGCGCTCCAGAAACAGTTTTTTTTTTTCAAAAAAAAATCGAGTTTAATCTGATATTCATAGAAATTAAATTCACCGGACAATTTCTAGTAGTTCGGAGACTAAACATACAGACAATCACGCCTACCTTCAATGTTCATTTCTTATATTTGACAAAACAAAACCCATGAGAAGCTACCGAAAGGTACATGGAATCACAACTGGACAAAAAGCAATACACTCACTGTACACAGTTCAATTAAGATAAATATTTGTGTCACTCGCCTTCTAGTAAATGCTTTCCTGTACGTTTTATCTCACATGAAGTTTTCCCATAGTTTTTCACAGAGATTACAAATAACGTCGTCTACATGTTACTGTTTCCATTCCTTACATCTTAATAATTCAGTTATGAAAATTAAACTTTCCCTCTCATCTCCAAGCAAACGTTTTTCTCATCATTATACATGTGCGCATCACGTAATCATTATAGACATGACATATGCAATATCGGACTGATTAAATTCCATGCTCCAAACTTCTGAAGAGAGGTTATTAGAAATTCACATATGAAAGTGAGAGATAAATCTGCATCTTTAAGTCAAGTCACGCACCGCAGTAGCGACACAATTGGCTGTACTAGCGGAAAAGCGTTCTCTCTTTCACCCTGTTTTAAAGGCGAGAGCTTAGTTTTGGGACAACTCGCCCAGCAATAATCTACCAGCTTTCCCACCCCGAGTGACATGATGTAAAGAAAGTGTCTGGCATAAAAACTGCAAAAATAATGGGCCTACAGATGATTACGATCTAAATATTACAGCTTGTATTGAAAGGGAATAGCAGGCATTTTTCTTCATGTTCCTCCAGTTTAGCGAACTCGTGCCACACTATCAACCATCTGGATCATTTGCCACTGTTCGACGTTAAGAGTTATTTATTCCATAGGCGCCTTCAAGTATGTATACATACTGTATCCGGCCAGGATCCGTAGTTCAAGTCTCGGAATGAGCTTCCAAACATGAGACGACAAATTGTTGATTATGTTATTATTCGGTTTAAATAATATCTAAATTAAATAAAAATTGTACCATTCAAAACTCAGAAAGTGCGGAAAGATTCCGCAGTTGAATCGTTGAATTTCTGTCCGCAAGTAAGACGTGCATATCGTAAAGACGGGTGCAGGAGGTCTAAGAAACACAATTTCACTGACAGTCTTTCAAGTCTCTTCCCTCGTTAACGACAGAGCGTTGCAGGCACGTAAACGGACGTATAGAAATCTATCTGGAACTTGCCCGCCTGTAGGCCTCTTTCTGAACGACGAAGAAACAGAAGAAAGCATTCCAGAACATTTTTAGCATAATGTGCTTCGCAAATATTACTCTGATATCGATACGTACCAGTTCGACACAATCTTGTCTTGTCCGGAATTATTATTCGTCGTGTCAACTAAAGCCCTAACAAGCGTTCATTTTCGTCTATCGATATCGATATCACATTGTAACTAATCAGTTAATATGCAATAACTGGTTGCAAGAAACTTATTAATAAAAATAATTAAGCATGTGCTGTGTTCTTATTGACGACATACAGAATGTGGCAGTCAGAATATGATTGACACTCCTCCGAAAATATTCTATTTTGGCGATTAGTCTCACACAAACCGTCCAAGTAGAGAGGTGACTGTTTCAAGTGGGAGGTTATCATACCTGTACCCATTTAGACAAAACAAAAATTTAATCTTCGGGAAGAAATTCGATCAAAGAATATTTCAGCAAGTTTTCAATCAATTACACATTGCTTACAAAGCCGACTTCCCTCACGTCCTCACTTAAACGCATCATAACACAGTTCCTTATATTAACAACACACAACACAAAACAGATAAGAAGGCACAAAAGTGGCTGGAGACAGACACTAGGTGCATGCCGAACAATGCTTCTCTTCTGCTGAGAGTTCACTGGTGTGTCAGTCAATTTTAAGTATTCTTGTTTAAAGTGGTTTCCAGGTTCAACAGACACATAACCGTTATTTCTTCTTATTACACACCGATGTGCGGTCTGTAGACCGTACCTGTCTGGTGTAATGGGGAAAACCCTACAATAGTTTATTCACACGACTTTTGACACAAACATGCTATACTACAAGATAGCAACATCGTATTTTGGTGCTGACTAAGGCTTCAGTAATTCTTGGCTGCTGGAATGAACAGAAATGTCATTTTCTTTGGCATCATCCCCTTGGTAACGTTAATGGTACTGTAGGGCGAGTGTGGGGCTGTAATGTACTTTAAGATACGAGTTTCTGAAGGCAGTGACAATAAAGAATGCTCTCTTTTTTGGGTGTGACGTCGCATACACTAGCTGAAATTTACAACCTAATTTAAATTATATAAACAACATACTATTCTACAGAAAGGTCTGAGTAATGTGGAACGAAGCAAACAACGAGCATTAATATGAACAATTATGTCCGTTACGTATTATCCCACCGACAATGAGTGTATGCTGCTTTCTGGTCGTGGAGAATGAAATACGGCGTTTTATGTGACAATGAAGTAAAGCACGCGTTTCTGTTCCCATGGTGAGAATAAACTGTTCTATGACCATTAACTAAATTGAGGAACAAAACCCTGAAACAATGAGACGTGCGTTAAAAATTCACGGTATAAAAACTGCACAGTCAGCGCTCCTTCCATTAGAACTTCAACGAAGATAAGAAGCTCCACCAAGGGATGACGTTGTGACGTCTTACAGAGCTGAACAAAGACTGTTCCTGTAGTACCATATAAAAGAACAGAATTAAGTCTATTAACAGCAACTTGTTGATGACTAGCATCACAATTACGACTACACGTGTAAATAGACGGCTAAAGAACTGATTCTTTTGTTATTTAACGGCGCCTTCTTAACTCAAGGCGTTATGGAACGCCGAAAGAGACGAGAGGCTGTCATCTGGAAGGCGAAGAATAAATTAGAGAATGATACTACATTTGATCTTATGGATACATGTTCTGGGGCTGTGCAACTAGCATACCGACTCCGTGGTGAGTCGAAGTTTAAGACTTGGTGGTGATGAATTGTTGGGTTCTGCTCTCTGAGATGTCGTCCTACAGGTCCTAAAATTATCAAAAGACCAATCCGTATATATACCGCTCAATTTTAATATTACATTTCCACCTACGCCTGGGCCTTTAATGTGGTATTTCGGCAAAAACGTTTTAAGCATGTCGGATCCCACATTCAGTACACATTCCGTCCAGTTCACCTACTGTGCCTGCACACAGCCTACCTTAGTAATGGTGCGTGATTAGTAAAAAGATAACACAATATTAGTACACGATGCAAAGGAATTTTACATCACTGAAGACATTGAGAAAAATAAAGCCCAAGAACACTTTATACACGAAAGAAAGAAAGAAAACTAAAGAAAGAAAGAAAGGACGATATCAATAAAAACAAGATTTTCTGTTTGGAACATTAATGTCAGGTAGGTCGACCTCTGTATTGTAAATATGGTCAGTTTTCGTGCCGGCAAATTGTAATTTGATTTTGTTGAAATATACGTAGGCTTAATTACTTCATTTCATGTCTTCACAGCCACAGACACTAATGATGATTCGGGATTTCCTCGTTGCAAGAATAACGTGTGACGCCAACACCACATCCGGTGCGGTTGTTACAATTAAGACGTACGAAGTCGCATAACATGACAACAGGCAAGCTGTCTCCAGCAAACAGCAAGAACCTAATTAATGTGACATTTAATGCGGGAGGTGGGAGAAGTAAAGCATCACTTGTATTTCCACCAAGTTGTTCACCGCCATTCGAAAGAAGCAATGTAACGGCGGGCATCAGAATCTACTGCATTACAAGAAAACATTTCACCGGCACACCGTCAACATCTGTCCTGGTTAAAAATTAGTTGTGAGACGCAAGTGTGTTGGACTATCCAAGTGAGACATCTGACGAGTTTGCTAAACGCACAAAGAATTGCCCTCCAGAGAGACTGCTTCGTAACACCCAGTGCAGAACCTATTGTCTTACGAAAGTTATGTAAAATGTAAACCAATATACACAAGGCAGAGCGCGAGGAAATTGGGACAAGTGCGCTTCACGGAGCTTTGTTCCAGCTGTTAACAACACTCTTTAGAGAGAGGAATCGGAACCTGGGAGTACGGTATGTCAGTATGCAGCTTGTGTGCAGAGAGCATAAAATGTGGCATGATTATATCACGCCAAGGTTTACAGGAATCCTGCTATTTATACGAAGCCCCAAGTTCGATACTCGGCGTTCAGTCAGACTTTACAGACTGAAGTGTTAAGAGATGGCACAGTCCCGAAACGTCGGTAATAAACTATCATTATAGGTTGCGTTAAAGCCCAAAAACAGCGCAGATTTCGCAGGGCGACAAAAGCCTCTGTAGGGAGGCTACTCTACCTAACACCTTTGAAGATAAGACCGACAGGTTGTCCCGAAACGCAGGTAAGGAACTACCATTCTACGGTACGTAAATTCCCAGAAGAGCGCGGATCTCAAATAACTCTTAGTTTCGACCCAAGCGAAAGTTGCAGTTGATTTTCACAATTAAATTGGATTATTTTCTGAATGTCGATTGGCAAAATTAAAACTGCAAGCTGCACAACAGCTCGGGTGAAGGACCCTCTAAATTTACTTTTTTTTGGGGGGGGGAGGGCAAAGAATTCCGGAAGCGAACAGCTAAAAATACTTAGGAATAATCTTCCGCAGCAATTTAAGCTGGGCTGATCAGGTTAACTACACGGTACAAAAAGCCTGGAAGGCACCTCATTTCATAATGCTTATTCTCCAAAAGGGAAATAGGAATACGAAAAGTTTAGCCTACACGTTATTAGAGGGTCCGATTCTTGAATATGGGGGTGCATGCTGGGATTCATATACGGGAAGATCAGATAAGCGGGTCAGACCGTTTGCAAAAGAAAGCGGCTAAATTTGCATGTCATACGGTCTGGGAAACCTTCGAAGATTCTTCGCATTTGCGCCCTCTTCAAAGCATACACTGGAAAACGGGTATGGAAGCCTACAGGGGACAGATCACAAGGAACATGCTACCTTAGCAGGGATAATCAAGATCGTAAAATTCGGGCCAGGAAACAAAGAACAGATTTCGGTAAACACTCCTTTGTAAACAGTGGGCCGGGTAGCGTAGTCGGTATAGCGACTGGCTACGGGCTGGATGGTCCGAGGATCGAATCCCGGCGGGGATGAGATTTTCCACACCTGTCCAGACCGGCCCTGAGGCCCACCCAGCTTCCTGTACAATGGGTACCGGGTCTTTCCCGGGAGTAAAGAACGGCCGGGACGTGACGCTGACCCCTCACCCCTTCTAATGCCGCGGTCAAGAAAGAGTAGAGCTATACCTCTACTCCTCCTATGGGCCGTACGGCCTGTACAGAGCCTCAGTGCCTGTACAAGGTTGCATTTTACTTTTTTTTTACTCCTTTGTAAACAAGACAATCAAACTCTGGAACCAACTGTCTGAAGAGACGCTAGCGACTTTCACCTGTAAATCACATATTTTTAGAAAGAGGGTTAGGAAAGTAATTATAAGTGAGGAGAAGTGAAGGGTTTTTGAAGCGTGGTGACGAAACGTCCAAAAGTGCAGGGACGTGAAAAATTGGGAGTGAAGTGAAGTGAAGTGAAGTTATTCGGTGAAATGTGTGTATTATCATTAATTTATAGTTATGTAGATGTAAGTAGGTCCTGTGCAGTACGTTGTCTCATTATTATTTTCTTCTCTTTCTTATTTTCTAATGAGTAGACCTTTTTGAATATTCTTATTATGTTTGTTTTCTTGCTTCGTATGTTTGTTGTCTATTCTGTGTAATCTGTGTTTTTGCATTGTTTTGTGTATTGCTTCTCTTTTTGTATTTAACCGTCTCGTTCCTAATTTTGCAAAAGTTTACCGACCACTGCCACAGGGTGGAAACACAATTGCAGTACACAAATATATCATATTAGCTTTAAAACGAAACATTTTGTGTTTGCTGTGTGCTAGACATGTTTATAAGTTACACAGTTGTTCTTCATACTTCAAAGGGTTAAGCCGCAATCCTAATACTATCAGGTAAATAAATGACTAGTAAAGTAAATAATTTTTGGTGGCGCAACAGTTCAACTAGGGCCTAAGGCGTTCTCATTGGGTGAGGCTTCTAGATCACTCACAGACTCACACAGAGGCCACAACTTACATAAAACACTAAAGCACAAGAGACGAACATCCATGCCCTCAGCGGTATTCAAACCCAGGATATCAGCAATCAACTAGCTGCAGACTTACACATTAGACCGCAAGGCCACCGGGATCGGCTTAAATACGTCTTACGGCCATGAAAATAAAATGTCTGCTGTTCAGTTAGATGTAGCCCCTCCACATTACAAATAAGCAACAACGTATGAACCACCTCCAGTGTTATAGAGCAGTGTTTCAGTCCAGTTGCAATTTGCTGTACCTGACAACAGCAACTGCACAAAAATATGACGTCAAAGCAATTCGCGTTCATTTTTGTTGTTTCATGGAGTAAAAACGGTATTGCAACATCGAAGCACGTAAGCAGCAATGTCGTCGTCGACGTCATCGTCGTCTTCGTCGTCGAAGTGGTTGCTATGATTATTAAGAAAGCGTTGACAACGGCCAGAATTTTTTTATTTTTTATTTTTTAATCTACAGTTCTACGCCAAAGGAAGGCCTAAAGAAGGCAGCCCCAGACCTTCATATGTGAATTCGAAACTCCTGAAGGCCACACAATACCACTGTATTTATTATCATTATTATTATCATCATCATAATCTCCGTTATGCAGAGTATTTATACATACATTTCTGAGACAAACTATGTCCCTAGGGAATACAGTGTTGCAGCTATTCTGTTGTTACTATTCATGGTGCTTATACCGTTAGTTTCAGTGTTGAATCTATTGTACTTTTACATTAGTACTTTCC
>Ga0123352_10015132_pt1 | contig 12280 bp, 10 predicted proteins | sample TergutLab28metaG_FD_89700 | JGI IMG/M metagenome (GOLD analysis project Ga0123352, IMG submission 89700) | Labiotermes labralis P1 segment gut microbial communities from Petit-Saut dam, French Guiana - Lab288 P1 | ecosystem: Host-associated > Arthropoda: Insects > Digestive system > Gut ... | reverse complement strand
TGGATATGGGCATCTCTCTCCATAGGGGCCCCTATAGTACCGAGGGGAACCTTGTGTTTGGGGGGGGGGCTCATATACTGGGGACTTTGAAAGGTGGATGAAGGAGGGCTCCTTAGTGGGGAACTTTGTTAAGCAAGGCTTGGAAATGGGCATCTATTTCCATAAGGGCCTCACTTTTGGGGAACATGGAGGGGCAGTTCTTCCTTAGGGCCTTCTTATTAGAGGAATTTTTATTAGGTCTTTTAGAGATATGTAAATGCCCTGTAAACAAGTATTTCTCTCCATAGGGGCCCCGCTGGCGAACCTGGAGGGGGTTCATTTGCGGGGACTTTTGAGAGAAAAGAAGAAGTATATCTGAGTTCCCTTCATGGACCCAGAGGTTATTAAGATTTTATGTCTGGGGGCCACAGCTCCCATGTTCTGATATGGGGCACAAAGGTCCCGTCTATTAAGGCCTAGGTGCATCGGGGCTGAGAGGCCCCGAACCCAATTGCTAATCTAATCTAACCAGGAGGATTTCTTGGGGGTAAAGGCTGCCGGTGCGTAGGGCTGACAATCTTACCACCATCCTGTGCCGTTGTCATGTAATCTGGAAACCTTAACTTCCTGGAACCGTCTGGGCCACTCCAGCCCTGTAACGGGACTGCTTTACCTTTACCTTTACTTTGGGGAGTAGAGGTATCGTTCTATACTATCACAGCCTCAGTCCTACTGGATGTGAGTGTCCATCCCAACACCCTGGGTGCTTTACTGGTGGTGTGCATTGAATAGGAGGCTGGGTGCGCTGCAGCACCAGTCTTGATGCTTTGAAGAAGGAAACTCTTCACTATGCCACAGTTTGAACCTCAGTTCTACGGTCACTCAGCTCGTAGCTTGGGCATTCTACAAATAATGGTATACTGGCTCCTAATCACATTAACCTTTTGACGTCTAATGTCAACTATAGTGGTCGTACCGCACCGCTAGCCTCTAAAGTTGCATTTTATATATTTATTCAACAAATATAGGTACTGAATATTTTAAACATGGTGTGTACTCTCCGTTTCTTTCTCTTCAAAATGCAGTTTGTTTCATAATTCTAACTTATTTGGTTCCTGTGTTATTCACATTTTATATACAGGATGTGCTAAAATTTAAAAAAAAATTCTGGCTCCAAAAGGTTAAAAATAAAAGTTTATTCATGAATTCTGTATCAAAGCTGTATCAACTCCATGTGTTCTTTAGTCCATTGTGATTGTAGTGGCCTAGAAACTACATGGAACCTGCATTATGATATGTGATTTTTCAGTGAGATTAGAACTGGTTGCGCTGTAGCGAAGGACGTTACATAAGGTTAGAAATGGGTTGTGTATTGATGCTCTTATCAGTTGTGTATGTTGTTCAGGCCAACAGATGGGGGGAGGATGAATGTATTGTCAACTGTGAATTAGAAGTGAATGTAATAGAGCCAGCAGTGGCTCAATGTTATGTGTCAGTTACTGTATTTGGTCTTCAGGAATGTGACTCCATGTAGTCTGCTAGATATGGACATGTTTTGGGGGAACGTAGTACCTCTGCTGTCCTGAAGATGGAAGGAGCAGGTTTCTCCTAAACGGTGTTGCATACCTACCAGATTGTACACTATCCCTCCCATCCCAGAAAGCAGTAATCTTATTATAAACCTCTCTTAAACCCTCAAATATCAGATAGTTATTGGTGTTTGTTTGGAAGTGATGTCTTGCATTTGCAGAAAACAGCAGTCGGCATGTAGCTGATGTGATAGTGTGGGAAGTATATTGGCCATTTAACACGACTATGTACACTGTGGTTCTTATTGTTCATGGCCAGTTGGAGTTGTTGCAATAATACAGTAAGTTCCTTGTAAGCAGGGGATTTCTACCTGTAAACAGTAATGCAAATGTACATTAATGAGGACCACACTGGTGTGTGCAGTACCTTATGGCAGTTATGTTATCGACTGTGTTTACAAAAGTTTGCAGCAGTGTTCGCTATTGTGAGTGCATTATGTTACATATTATTGCTGAGCAGAGTTGAATGTCTTGAAATGTCTGCAAGTGTTGTTTCCGTCTGCATTTCACCATTTCCAGCCACAGTTGTGTGTGACACATTGTCCTTTCTAACCATAAGTAAACTTTTTTGGAAAATAACATGATTGCCATATAAATGTTGAATACAGTAACTTTTTAATTTAAAAAATCATGAATAGTGAATTGTTCATTAAAAGTTTACTTTTACCGGAAATGTTTTGATAGTTACCATTAATGTATCATTTGCTACTGATGTGCTGATGGCAAGGAAAGCATGTAAGTAGCTGATTTAAGTGGCATTTTGTATGTGTCTGTGTTTAGGAAGATATGGAAGGGGGTGGAGATTCAGGGAGTGATGTGCAGGGATATGGTGGTGAGACTGGACTGGTGACAGTGAAAGGGGAGCCACCAGACAGAAGCAGCAGCGAGTCGTCTGATGGTGAACCAAGACAGGAGCCGTTCGCGTGCATAAACATTAAACAGGAAGTTGAGGTGAGCAATTTCTAGCTGAACAGATAACATACCATACTGTTGGACATACTTCGGTACAGATATCATGCTGCTGTACAGTAGGAGCAAGGAATAAGCTCGTATTATGCTGAACACAACGGGGATGGCTCACCTAAAGACTGATGTATAGGTTATGTGTTGCTGAACATATGCTGATGGACAAGTTGTGTACTGCTGAACATGTGCTGATGGAGAGGTTATGTATTGCTGAACTTGTACTGATGGAGAGGTTATATATCGCTGAACATAATCTGATGAAAAGGTTATGTAATGCTGATAAAGTGTTAAACAGTTCTTTGATGAACAGCTTAAATAGTTGCATTTATTCATAACAGTATTGTGTCATTTGCACAGGTTATATATTGTAATTTGATATTTTGGGGTAATTAAGAAATCACATGCTGTAGCAGACTTCACAGGGTTGGGGAGAGGTAACCGTCTTGGTTTCTGAAGGGTATGTTAGGTACAGCTGTGGAAACGGGCATCTGTTTCCATAGGGGCCCTGCTTTGGGGAATATAGAGGGTATGTTCCTTTTCCAGGGAGTTAACAAGAAAGGTGAGATTTTTCTGTCAGGAGAACTTTTATTGAGGAATCCGAGAGGCACATAAAAGAAGGTCCTGGAAACAGGCAACTCTCTCCATTGGGGAACCTGGAGGGGCATTCATTTACTGGGGACTTTATGTACTTTTTAAGCAATGTAAATGGAACCTTCCATTATAACATATAAATGTATTGCTCAACTTTTGTACAGTTTGACTCTCGTGCCCATTTTTAGGAATTAATTCGGTACAAAATTTGGGAACTGGTATAGGTTTTCAGGCTGTCATGGCAGGTGTTGCTAAAATGATAACTTTATGTAATTTTCATTACCTGAGGCCATAAGCCTGCTCAGTCTGAGAGGAATGTGCTGCCTTCACTGCAGGATGACCAGGTTCATCTGGATGCTGAAGTGATTTGAAGGAAATGGGTTGATTATGTGTACATAGGAAAGTTGTATGGAATATGGCCTGTCAGAGCTACAGAAAGGGAAGAGGTGCAATCTTTTACATTGCCAGTAGGAACTGAGAGCGCAAAGTGAAACAAGCAGGGTGACCGTTTTTCTTCATAGCTTATTATGTTCCATATCGGTGCATTACAGGAATATTTAAATTTATGTAGGAGAGCAACAAATGCAAAGCAGTAAAATATGCTTGTCTCATATTGTATGTTACGTACATGTTTTGGTTGTTGTCGCGACCGTCATCAGATCCGTGAATTTTGAGAAATGTGCCTGCGAAATTCGTAAGAAATGCGCTGCTACATGGAGTTAGGTATTAGAGTCAGTTTAAATTTGAGGCAGTTTGTATTCAGAATTTTATGCTACATTACAGATAGTATGCTAATAAATGTTTCAGGATGATGCATACATCAATGGTGTGCGGAGTGATGTGGACGGTAAAGAGCATTGTCACAGTGAGACTGTGCAGATGCTGACAGCAAATGGACGGGAGACGCGCGAAAATGAAGGAATGCAGCAGCAAGATGTGCTCACATCTGTTAAAGTGGAGTGTGTACTTCAGGTGAGCTTGATTACTGTCAGTATCATTTTATAGTCAAGAATTCCATTTCAAATGGAAATTTGTTTAACTAAAAATGAATAGTGTCACAGTACATTGCATTTCACATGTGTTGGTATGTATGTTATGTAAGGATGGAACTACTATTTTTCCTGTTTCGTACCATGGATGAAACCCAGAACACCCAGAGATGTCAGATTTGCTTCACACACATGCAGATATGTGCAGCAACCATGGCTGTTGAAACATTGTACAAATAATAGTGGTATAATATTATGATTGTGCATATTCTTGTTGCCAAATTTTTATTCAATTTCATAAGTAAATTTAATTTCTTAGTTTAATATTATTTCTTCTTTACGCAGTATTAGCTGCTATGTATTGTGCTGCTAGCACAGAAAATAACCACGTGATGTGCCATTGGCAGGTGCTTATGCTTATATCGTATAACAACCCATCCAGTTTCATTGTTGTCAGTTTTGCTTGTATCTACGTATAACGTAGGCTTTGATTTTCAGTAGACACGTATTGTTGCTAATGTTCATCTTGTACTTGGTCAGTCACCTCAATTTGAAATGCTGCAAATTAACCTTTAGATGCCTAATGTCAACTATAGTTGACGTACTGCACTGCTAACCTCCAGAGTTGCATTTTATATATTTATTCAACAAATATAGGTACCGAATATTTTAAACATGGTGTGTAGTCTCCGTTTTTTTCTCTTCAAAATGCAGTTTGTTTCATATTTCTAACATATTTGGTTCCTGTATTATTCACATTTTATATACAGGGTGTGCTAAAATTTAAAAAATAATTCTGGCGCCAAAAGGTTAATATGATTCCTTCCTGAGCCTGATGCTATAGCTGTGACATTTCTGCACTTCTTTAATTGGTCATCACAAAGAGATGAGCATTTGAATGTGTGTCAGCCATTTGATTTTGTGTTGCAAACTGTTCATAGCTATGGAAATACCCCATTACTTACAAGACAGTAATTATTATTGTGTTAAATGAACTGCAGGATGAAGAAGCAGCTAAATAAGAGGCAGTGAAGAACAAGGAGTTTGTCAAGATGTTGAGGATGAATATAGATTCAGGTAAATATAAGAATGTAAATAGATATATATGTTTCATTAGACTAAAGTAAATATTTAATTAGAATATGTTCAATAATACAAGCTACACACTGGAATTTTTAGGGGGGGGGGGGAAGTAGTACTGTCTTTAAGTGAATATAATAAGTATGTAAGGACAGTCAGGTTTTGGTGTTCTAGGTTATGACGCCATGTATTCTTGTGGGTGATTGACAGTGTTTTGGAGGAACATAATGCCTGTTGGGTCATCTGAAACATTCCCAACCACCTACTGGACTGCAAGGTGTCGAAACTGTAAGACCATATACAGATTTTCTTCACCTCCATGAGAACCTCAACTGAGATGTAAGGACTGGAGTCAGCCCTGGAGTATTCATCTGCCGTCACGTACCTGCCCTGCATCTATACAGCCTCCAACCACACCAACAGGATGCTGGGTAGGCAAAACATTAGGTTTGTCAACCTGCTCCATAGGAAGATACCAAGTTTCTGTCAGCATGTGAAAGACAACCAGGGACAGAAGAATCTTGACTTGTACAACATTCCTTACAAATGTCTCATGAAAGAGCACCACTGGCACATCCACTTAGCATTGCCAGATCAGTCAGCAGTAGCAGAACATAGATTCAGTGTGGAGCACCGTCTTCAGCTTCAGGACACCCAAATTTTCACCTGTACACCATTATGTGGACCAGAACATCAGGGAGGTGACAACTGATGCTGTGACAAGGAGCATGGCCTGGTGTTGAACAGGTCATGCAAGCCTTTCATTCATATACTTCCTGAAGTAACATCACTTGTAGGACCGCTCAGGACACTGGTGGTCCTGCATAAGCGGGGATTCTTTTTCCCTTTCTCACTCTTGGCTCTGCTGATCCCCCTTCCCATGTCCTTTGGCCCAACTTGCAACCTGGCATCTGTTGTACGTCCCAGATTTTTATATTTGTAATTTTTCTCATCTCATGGCATTATTATATTTTTGTGGGCCACGAACTGACTGTTCTTAACACTGGGTGTCCTAAATTTCACATCCTTTTCATCACCTGTATGCCCCTGAAACATTCTTGTTGCCTTTTCTCATTTTGCTGTGAGTTTCACCAGTGGCCGTGACACATGGCACTCCAGTCACCACCTTTCCTGTCCTTACCCCATATATGAGGCATGTACAGCTAAACCCCATTTGAGAATGCTCATGAATATATTGCAGTGTTTAAAAGAAATAGCCACTGGCTTTCGGACAAGAGTCCTGCTGGTGCAGAAGTCCTGGCTGCAAAGAGTTCTGTGGGCAGCCGCCTGAAACACTGTGCCACAGCCTCTTGCACACTGTCATTGGATGCAGTCATACAGTTGTTGATGGCTTCCTTTGATGGTGATAAGTCTGGGCTGTATGCAGGATGCTTGAATACCTCGTACTGCATGGCATTCAGTTGGTCCTGAACTCTGTGGGCCACATGGGATGGAAGTAGTTGTGTAGCCGGATTATGCCATCACTTACTTTACCCTGACAGTCATCCCCGATCTTTGTAAGCAGGTGTTGCAGTGTTTGACAGTAACACTTCGTTCTGGTGTCATGACAAGTTTAAGCCTTGAACTAGGGGTCCCTGGCTGTCAAAGAATGTGTTTAACATTGCCTTATGTGTGGATGCTTGTTGTTAGAATTTCTTTCAGTCACGGGAGTGGCATGGGGCATCTCCACAGCTAGAGCCCTGTGTGGCTGTGGATATCTATGGATATGTCAGCAGATACCCACAACAGTATTTTTATGTAAGTGTGGATTGTGGATGAGATTAAAGATTACTCAATCAGCAAAGCTCTCCAGCTGCAACATGTACAGTGTCAGCTATTGCAGTGGGCGAAGTGTCTTAATTACAGGCGTAAGATTGTTCAGTCTGCTGAGATATGTGATCTTGCCTGATGGTGTAAACAAGATAAAGAATTCCCAAACAGTACCAAGGTAGCCTGTTTCATTCACACTCCCTGGCATCAAGCACTGCCTCTGAAAGAAGCTTCTTTACTGCAGGATGCGTGATGGAGGACTGATGCACCTCTCTCAAACCCAGTGCAGTTGGAATTTTTCTGATCAGCTGTCTCCTGAAATAGGTAAACTGCAGATTAAATATTTTGTTTTATTATTCAAATGCTGTTGCCAGGTTTGCCAACAGATTCTAATTACATCCATTTACCTTTCGCAGTGCTTGGTGCAGTGCTGTCAGTGATGAATGATGACTGGTAACTCCTTAAGTTGCAATGAAGATATATATATATATATATATATGTATATGTAACTGAAATTATTAGCCAGTTCTAATCTGTAAAATAGTGCTATTTTAATAGCATTGGATGTGCCATATACAAAACGAATAAACCTTTACATGCTTTTATTAATTTAAGTGTATTATTTCTAATTTCTCCCTTGATCTTGTAAAATATTCAGATTTGTATGGTGATGGATTTTATGGATTAACTTTACATTGAAATTATTCTATTATAAAAGAATTGTGTTATGTTTTGAACATGATAATTGTATCATCACATGCAGGTAAGACCTTGGCTGAATTTAGCGGATAAGGAATTTACGGTTGTGCAGCTGGTGCTAGTACTGCTTTATTCATCTGTGCAGGTCTGTGTGCACTGCATGCCTGTTGGTTTTCGTGTAGTTTTTAAAATGGTGGCACCACATCTTACCGCCTTCCACAATGTGCCACAGAAATGCTTGCCCTTGGTATGGGACTGCTGCAAAAGTTCCAACAGAACTGGCAAGCAGTGCTTCTTGTATCTGTTACAGTAAACATGGGACCCACTGGGAACACCTGTGGTAGGCAAGATCCTGTAGGATTGCATACACAATGCAGATGATGATGTTCTGTTGCCTTTGACAGGAGCCGAATTGTCCAACATTTGACTACAAGCACAGCATTGTTAACATGCATTTTTCTCTAGATTAACAGTAATGTGAACCCATTCCAGTTACTTAATGTCTGCCATCCATTGCCGCCCATTAGAAATGTACAGAGCCGATACACTGCTCTCTGTTCTACACATGCAAGACTGTAGATGATACACATGCATGTGTGAATTTCAACAGGTCAACATCCTTTCACTCCAATAAATTTAACCACTGACCTCTGGTCCTATTTGGATATGTTCATCATCTGGTGTGCCGTGTGTAACCCTTTGGAGCTGGAATTAAATGACTGGTGTTACCTCCAGTACATCAGGGCATAAATGAGAGCTGCAGTAGGGAGGCCAAGTTTGGTGGTGGCCAGTAGGGATGTGTGGTGTTTTGAACATTGCACTGTGTCTTTTGACTCTGTAATGCTTGGCGCCAAAGGGTTAAGCTGTCTAGTAATCTTGTTCCTACTTTCTAGTCACCCAGTAAACAGTATTGCTCTCCACATGCGTCTGTCAGTGTGTTCAACGTGCTAAACTCCAGTTGCACCATCTATATTGATGCGTTACGCCATGAATGGATTTAATTGTGCTTGCCTCATACCTATTTTTGGAGCAATTTATCTGAAACCCAAGCTGGGGACTATGGAATGTACTTTCTGTCCAGAGCTTTGGGAGTTTGTCCCACCACTTTCTCCACGAAGGGTAAGCTGAGTTGCCAGATTGTTCTAACATGGGATGGTTTTGTTGTGTGCTACATAATTATTGTTGACTAGCTATCAACATAGTAAAGGCAATGCCTGACAGAGAGAGAGAGAGAGAGGAGGGGAATGGCTATTCCAAAAGAAAATCAATTCTTCCCGAAAACAGCAGTGGAAGTAAAAGTCTTACAGTACACATAATTTTTGTGGTTTTGGATCCATCATTTAAGCTGTAGCTGTGGCAGTGTAGCAGTGTGTGTTTCTGTTGCATTGCACGTTGTATTTCTATTGTTTGGGTTACGCAGTGTCGTAATTTTTCAGCTGTGCGCTTTGCCGCAATCAAAAGAGCTACGTAGTCATTGCACTGCTACATGATACAAATGGCTGTTCATGTCATTTGTGCTGCAACATGTGTGGGTTGTGTTTATACGGTACAGGACATGCATTCATTTGATTCCAACAAAAAAGACTTGTTAGGCAATTACACCTTATTATGTTACATTAGACCTCCTTCAGCATGTTTCAGCTCTAATTGAGCCATCTGTTGTACAGAATATTACACCAAATTGCCAGTTGCTTTCCGCATTGGGATTTTGGGAAATGCTCATAACTGAAAAGTTAAGCTCAGGTACTTCCATAAACAAATAGCTAAAATACAAAGATACATTCTGGCATGAAAGTCAACCACATCCACACTTTCGGCAAATAGCAGACATTAAAATTTAATTATGTAAGGAAATAAAATTATGCAAAACAGCTTCAAACTCACAGACTACACTCAAAATGAATAAACATGAACAAAAGAGGCAGTTTGCATCGTAACATGGAGGCACAATCTTCTAACTACTGTTGTCATGGAAAAGCAATAAGTATTATGTATTCTGAGTGTGTGTGTACCCTTAGTTATCCAGCATGCACAGCACATATGCTGTTTTATTTTGACATTTGTGGCCTGTCTGGCTCTACTGAATGTTTTCCACGTTATATAAACAGCATGTTTTTTTTTAAATTATTGAACATTAAATGTGTGTTTGGTTTTTTATAGAAATTTTGGCTGAAACATTTCTCATTCTGAGAAGAATTTAGTGAGATATCATAAATGTACTTATGTCTTCATATGAAATACCCGTTACTCTTGTCAGATTTTAACGAAACTTGAATTTGCATGATAGATTTTCAAAAAATTCTCCAATATCAAATTTTCGTGAAAACCGTCCATTGGGAGCCAAGTTGTTTCATGCAGACAGACACAGGCATGACAAAGCTATAGTCACTTTTTACAATTTTGCTAATGTGCCTAAAAATGGAGAGCAACCAGAAACAATTTCTAGTCATCTGTGTTCTTGTAACCTTTTTTCCGACAGTGACAGGCATTTTCCAGCTTCATCGCTGGAAGTCTTAGAACTGCTGTCAGAATCAGTGACTCAAGTTTCTTGGCACTAGTAACACTCATGTTTGGAGTGAAGGGACTGGGTGTAACTTTTACACAGACCTCATGCCAGAATACACGTTTTGGGGTGTTCACCAGTTTCTTCATTCTTTTGTTCAGACGAGGCTACCACTGTTCCAGATTGAATGTGAATAGGCTGCATGTTCCCTTCTGTTCTAGTGTACACCACAGTCTTGTTTTATGCCTGCTTGTTTTACAACTTGCTTGAATGCCATCTACCAATTTACACCCTCTCATTTTTGGTTGAATGCTCTTCAGCTGGTTAATTTCAATTTATGTCTTTTTCTCGTGGGAATATCATTTTCGATTTATGCCCACTTTTTCAGGAACACAAGTAGGGTGTAAAACAAGGACTGGGTGTATGTGGACTCTCAAAACTATGTCTTGATATCATCACAGCTCCTCTACCTGCCATAATTCTCTTCAGTGTTATCTGCATGAGCCAAGTTTGGTTTCACAGTTGTAACTAATGATGGAGGTTGTATGTTGTGAATGCATGCTGCCACAAGGCTTAGAATCTTCCTGTAATTCACAGGTGTTTTGGTAAATGACACAATTTGAATAGGTTTGAATGGGTGTTTCATGACACTGACAGGAATAAGTTTGGAATAGAAGGAGCACAAGGCACAGTCTTCACTGGAACCTAAAGAAAAAAAAGCAGCCCTTCTGTTCTATCTCCTCACAGCGTGGTAAATTTCAAGATTCATAGTTGGTGACAACATTTTAGTGAGGAATGTCCAAGAAGGAATGCTCGGTTGTACAAAAATTGTAATGGGCCTCACCTGCTGACATGGTTTTAACATTGCCACCAGAGGATGTTACTGAATTCTTTTATGATACAGCTGAGGTAGATGCCTCAGACCTTGCACATCCAGCACTATGATTTTTATTGCATGTTGCAATATCATCTGTAATGTGGTGAGTGTTCTCACCTTCATTAATATCACTGTCAAATTCTTCACACTCTGGTATCTGACTTAGTAGATTAGGATATGACATACTGTGACAAAGAGTCTGCTTGTCTGTCAAGTCAGGCCACTTCTTGTCACTGCCACAGAGCATGTAATCAATCGCATACATCAGCAGCATTTCCATCTCGACAAGAACACGAGGGAAAAGTTACTAAAGACAGATGTGGCCGTGTTGTTCAACAGAGTATGTAAGTTTAATCACTTGACACCTAAATATATTCATAGTGAAATAAATGACAATAACTGTTAAAATGAAAACACTAAAAAAAGAAGCTGTTAAATTTAGATTCAACCAAGCAATGAAATTTCTATATATATGAAAAAAAAAATGTAATGAACATCTTTATAACGTGTTTAAAATGAGCTAATTGGTGGCAAGGATTATGAAATTGCATGCAGTCATCTGTAGAGTGAAAACTTTATGAGTGAACGCTACAAAAACTGAACAAAACATTAGGCAGTTACATAAAAGACACACTTTACTCACATAATAACATCAAAACACAGTCTCACACAACTTAAATTCTGTACATAAGTCCAAAACTTCCTGCAGTTAACATTTAATAAACCTTGATTATGGCTCAATTAGAGCTGAAACATGTGGGAGTAAATGTAACATAGGATAATAACAGTGTATATACTTTAAAAAATGAGCCATCCCCATTGCGTGTATATAAGCAATAGGTGTGGGTATTAGTCAATAACACAAAAATATCTAAAAAAGATGTTTAACCTTTTGGAACTGGAATTATTTTTTTTTATTTTAGCACACTCTGTATATAAAATGTGAACTATACAGGAACCAAATATGTTAGAATTATGAATCAAACTGCATTTTAAGAAAAAACAAAAAAAAAAAGAATATACACCATGTTTAAAATATTCAGTACCTATATTTGTTGAATAAATATATAAAATGCAACTTTAGAGGTTAGCGGTGCGGTACAACCACTATAGTTGACTTTAGGCGTCAAAAGGTTAATAAAGGATGAAGTAAACTACATGTTTTGGCCTAATGTGGCCATCATCAGGTTTTCATCCGAAAGTATGGTGGTAGTGCTTTACAGGATTGGTATGGGTA
>Ga0123352_10015131_pt1 | contig 12280 bp, 5 predicted proteins | sample TergutLab28metaG_FD_89700 | JGI IMG/M metagenome (GOLD analysis project Ga0123352, IMG submission 89700) | Labiotermes labralis P1 segment gut microbial communities from Petit-Saut dam, French Guiana - Lab288 P1 | ecosystem: Host-associated > Arthropoda: Insects > Digestive system > Gut ... | reverse complement strand
TTCAGTGCTACAGTATGGGATTCCATAATGTTTACGTTTGCTATGTAGAATTTCAGACATTTAGATTAATAAACTGCTTATTATTTACTATATTAACTAATGTATTTTCTGAAATTATGTATGAACGTATCAATGTAGGTCTATTAGTTAAAATTTAAAATCTTAAAAACTTCAACACTCAGCATGTATGCGTCTTGGAAAGACTGAGGCACTTATCAATTAGATGTATAATTTTATATATTTCAGAATTTAAAACACTTAGATTTGGGGAGGGGCCTTATTTATTTATATACCCCAAAAAAGCATAGTGATGTGCATATGGCAGTACCTAATTTTAGGAAACAGAAGAACATACCAAAGTGTTAAAAGTGATTTAAATTCTCATATATATATATATATAATAGTGATAAGTACATTGGTATTTCAAGACGCATACATGCTGAATGTTGAAGTTTTTAAAATTTTAAATTTTAAGTGCATTGATAGATTCGTACATAATTTCAGAAAATACATTAGACAAGACATTAAATATAGAGAAGTTTATTAATCTAAATGTATGAAATTCTAGAGAGCAAATGTAAACAATATGGGATCCCATACTGTAGCACTGAACATGTTATGTCCTGTATTGAAATTTCTGCTTTATGATGGTTACTGTAACCGAAACATGCAGCAAACTTTACTTTATTGAATATATTGTTGTGTTTTGACTGAAAGACATTTTAGTTAGTGCTACAATACAACAGGATGACTCCTATCAAACTATGTGAAACCATTGCTATAGTTTGCGATGCTGTTTTCTTTGTCAAGGCATTTGATTTGCACCTTCAGCTTAAAAACTCCTTCATAATACTAAGTTTATTTTCGAGCCAAAAGTTTACCTTTTATAATTCAGCATATTTGTATGTTGAAAGGTCCCATCAGTGTCACATAAGCCAGTGTATAAAGTGTACCCTAAGATATTTTTTGAATTGTGAGAAAATATTTCACGAACGGTTTACAGTTCTTCTCTCAAAATTCTCTTGAAGAAATGAAAGGAACTCTTCGTAATACCTGTTTTTAGTCTCTACTCGGAATATCTGTTGTTTGAATCTGTATTTCTTCTGCATTATTTTAATATGAACTAATCTTTCGTTGCGCCTATCACTGACACTACGGAGAAAAGACACACACACACACACACACACACATATATATATATATATATATATATAGAGAGAGAGAGAGATATTCACTCTTCTTGGATACTACGCTGCCTTGGCAGGTAGTTTGTTGAAGTTTCGGGACGTTTCGGTCGCATCTTCAATGGTCAAAAAATCCATGACGGTTTGTGGTGGAACTGATACATGTTTCTGAAATGTCGGTAACAACCTACCAACCAAATCGGTTCAACATCACAGAAGAGCAGAAATTTAAATATATCGCGGGCGGATGCTGAAGATCTAGTCAACATATGTGGTACTACTTAATTGTGGTGGAGAATGTTCACTGAATTTGGACTTGGAAAAATTCTTACGTATCTTCATGTATCAACCATTCATTTCCTTTACTTTTTGGTACATATACGCCTTTCTTTCCTCTTTCTTCTTTTGATTATATCCAATCGGATTTGTCCGTGCTGGTGTCGCTCCTATTTCTGTCTTCTCCAGCCCTGAACTCTGGTACTTAAAACAGTAAATTATATTGCATATTTAACGTCTATATAGTAAGGTTTCGAGTATGGATCTAGCTTGCACCTGTGTAAGTGGGCAAAACTAGATTTTTACATGGCAAGAGCGTGAGAACAACATAACGTGGGGAGTCAGGCATAAATATTATCATAGTTTATAGATGCCTAATTTATAGTTATTGTGAATATCTGTCTTCATATGCTTCTTATATTGGGTAGAAGATATAAGGGAGTCATTTGTAGCAGTGTGTAATATTTTTGAAGTTATATTTACAGGTAAACAGCCGGTAAGTGTTCTACAGATCATTTGGAGAAAAAACATATACTTCATAATCGACACTGTTATTGAATCAAGGTCTAGCTATTACTCTATCAATAAAGAAAGGATAAACTTTCAGTCATAATAAAGCGACGGCACGATTCATGATTAGAACTCGGTGCACCTGCTAAAACTAAGTATTATATCTGTTGTGCTATGGCGATATCCTCTCTGGAAACATCTGGAATATCAGTAGAAAACCGAAGTAAAATTTATCTTTCTTCGTACCAGATCTAATTTGTGTGTGTATGTCTGTGTGTGTGTGTTTGACACACAAGAATAATTTACTATAAAATGTGTGAGATACAACGTACTTAAAGAGACGACATAGTGAATTTCCATCAAACATAATGAAGTTTGAAACGTTCGTTAAGGTCTTTCAGTCTTTTTACTTTGTGGTTAACACAACAGATGTCAGAATTACGAGACCGCGAACCATGCGAGCGACGGAAAACAAGACCAACAGATATGCCACAGTCGCGGACTACGTTGCTTAATTAAGAAAAGAGGACGTTCTAATGTTACATCTCCCCCTCCGCTCTGCACTCACTCTCTCACTATCTCTCTTCAAAGTTATTATCTGTTGCCACAAGACCTTAAAAGCGCTCCATGACAAAGGTTGTTTAATTTTGTTATCGTAAAGTCTGAAGGTGAAGGATGGCGTCTAAGTCAGAAGGAAATTCTGACGAAGTTAATCGATTTCAACAAAGGACTTAGAATAAATTCACTTAATTAAAGGCTATACTATTATTGGAAACTATGGAAGTTTATTATCTGCCCAGCAGACAATACATATAAAATAATTTAAGGGTGCTATAGTTATTCGATATGACGCTGTGACACCACTGACGGGACGCATGTCAGTTGTCATTACTGTGGCCCGTTCCTTACGGATATCATGATCGTAAACGTCACAGAGTAGGTCGGAAGGACCAATGTTGATTTGGTTTGTGTTTTTTGTTCTGTGGTCGTACGGTGCATTGTCCCTTCGGAAGGCAGCAGAATGCCATTTATGAAACACGGACACTATCTGCTTTTGTCGAATATTATATGTATATCTTGTATCGTCATCTATATTTGTAACTTTCGAGCACTCTGTGTTATCGAATGTAATAAATTCCAGAAGCGTTCTCAGAAAACTCATTTGTTCTACACTATTTTCTTTGAAAGAAAATCGAATGCTAACCAGCAGGAAGAAATTAAGACAAAATACTTTACAAGTACCAAACACGAACTGGGGAGCTAGCAGCTTCAAAATACCTACATTTTAATCTACAAGCAAAGTCACAGTATTTACAGGATATTTGTAAAGAAATTCGTAATGCGAGAACTGGCGGATGTTCTTGGAGTAAATTGAAAATATACCCGACGCCCGTTCTGACGGACGTCGGAATAGAACGTAACGATGAACTAGAAGATAACCCCTGACCTTTAATTTGATCGAAGAGTTGGAATGTCAGATCACTGAATCAGAGTGCAGATTATTTTCAAGATTTTATGTCTACACAGAAATGTGAACTTTTATTCCTCAAGAGGTTATACGAATGTGACGACTTCTGACGGAAAGGGGAAACCTACATTTCTTTGTTCTCAGGCTACTCCTATCTCTACAGCCATATTCTACATCCTCTTGCAAAAAGGGCCAAAGAAAGATAGAAAGTCGATCTAAGGAAACGTCTTTGAAGATGATGCAGTGCCGGGAAATAGGTCCCGCGAAATATTCCCAAGAAATTCAAATGGTGGCAAGGCTGCTGCTGCAGCACTTCAGTCATCACTACCACCACCATCCATCCAAGAAGCTTACAGAAATGTGAGCAATTTTATGGGACGTGGAAAAAGGTCAGATAGAAAGGGAATGTTAGGGGACTTGAAAATATTATGTGTCAAAATATTTTATTTCCCTTCCTGAAAATATTATGAAAATTTTATATGTAAATATTAGAATGCATTTGGGATAATTACGTTCCGTGTAATTTTAATTACGTGTTCATACATTAAAGAAGTAATGACTGTTTACATTAGTGCGTTTGTGGAGTTTTTCTCGATTTCGCGAAATTGTTCTCTTTTAAAATAATAAGTGAATTTATATGACACTGACGAATGCGACCAGATGTCTGCTATATGCGCCTGCGAAATACGATTGCAATGTGGCAGGGAAGGCTCAGATTTTCAAAACAAAGCGATTATTTTCCGCAATCTAAACAGCTTGAAGTAATATCTTACTTGAAAAGTAATATGCGGAAGGATATGCAGAAACACCGACGTACTACAATGATACATAAAATACCGTGACCACTATTTCAGTGGGCCGATATAAAACTTAGTTTATACTTACTAATTTAGGAACTATAATTTGCTGGTGTATTAACTTTCTCTGTAGTGTTAAAAACCTGAGAACTCGGGGTATGTAAATATTTGTCCAGCATTCTGTTTTATGTTCGGAGTTAACTTTGTAAATTCATCTGTTAATTTTGACCCTCGACTTAACTTTCAGATTAATAAAACTGATGTGTATTATTTTCTGAAAAAATGTTACAATATTGGAGAGGAATATTGTTTCATATAAAACACTTGAAATGAAAACAAGCGCATGAAAACAAAAGGAAGGGAGGAAGCGAAGAAAATAGCTCTTGGCTAGAATGATAAACACCAAATAAACAAATAAATTGGAACTGACTCCGATGGTATTTCCAAAAATGTTTCCCGCTTACGGCAATAACCTAGGGTATATTTTTATTCCTTTTCAGACTTGAATTTTTTTACTGAACCTGTGTGACAGATTATTCGTTTCTACCGATGTGCCTAACAGCAGTTATATCTACGGCACAATAAATATAGGCAGTTAATAAGGGAATGATTGAATTTCATTGTAGCAGATTTGGTTTCATCTTTCCATTCAGAACATAAATCAGTACTGAGATAATTAGGTAAACAGTAAACTTCGATGTTATGAAACAATTATAGCACAACGAGATGATAAAATATCGAGGTTTATAAGAATTAGGAAGTTCATAATAATTCACCCTTCTTATTCTTAAGTCCATGCTTTCGAACAGACTTCTTTTAATAATGTTTGAACAAACTAACAACCAGCGTTTGAAGAGTGCCAGTCACGAATATCCGTAAGTATTGTTCGTCTGTGTGACGTAGCGGTGGTTTATTGTCTTGTCGTAATGCTGTTGAGGGGGTGTACTGTGTTTCAGTCTCCTCCTACTATTTCTGGCTTATAGCCAAATGTTGTTCAGAGATTCCTTTTCTGAAACAGTCGAGGTACTTGCTCTTGCTCGGGTGCTTAGTTTCAAATATATGCGGCTTCTCCTGCTGACAGTTCTGTGGAAGTAGCCGTGGGGAGCAAGAACACGGGACTCCAGGATATGAGTCGAACTGGACATGGTAGTGTATCCTTGATTGTTTGTGTTAGTTGTGCTGTTACGTAAGCATAGATCCTTCAATTGGTGGAAATTAGTGGATCAAAAGTGAGTCACTAAGGCGTAACGTTAAATGGAAAAGAAACTTCTACACCGTTGTAAGAATGAATAGGATTGTGAAGAATAAGAGGACATAAGACAATAGTGTAATTGTTTATAACTCTCTTTCATGTCACATATAATGCCAAATGAGCCTATATTTCACATGTCATGTCTTCACACGCATCAGACAAAGAACGCAAATTTTGGAAAGTCACATTTTTTAATGCATAACGATATTTATTAATTTCTATTTCTCGCTGAAAATTCTTGTTTCCATCTACTTTAGCCAGTATGGCACTTTCACTTTCCTTTCCATACTTGTTTCCATTTTAAGAAATTTACTGTAATATGCACCATGAATTTTATGCTGTGTTTCGCCAAATTTAATAGCTTGTTTGAAGTCAGCGATCGCCAGTCATAATAGTCTTTCAAGTAATTTTATATTAATACGTTCCAAATACTACAGTTAAGAAACGTTTTATAATTACAGTTAACTGTTTGTGAGAGAACCAGGAAAGAATTTAAGATGAACTGAGTGGTATACTGTCCAGTGCTATGAAGTTTAGAAACCAACACGAAATTTTACCTGTGTTTAACAAGTATTTTCAAATATGAAACATATGGCCTTAGTCGTCCTATTGTACATTTAATTTATTTTTTCTCTTATAAAGAACACGCAGAAATAAAAAAGAGGAAACAAAACTGTTAATTCTAACGAGAACAGTGAAGTAAAGACACAGAATATTGCGGGTTTGAGTCATCTGTCGAGTCTGTTCAGTATGCTACTTGAACGGACTTCATTTGGGGTCACGTAGCTGATATTTTCGATAATGAATCAGAAGTAAACGAAGGGAAGAGTAAAAGCCTAAGCTCAATTGTTGGTTGTTGAAATCACTAAAACTTCCTCCGCCATGACCAAAGTAATTCTCTGGGTTTGAACTTGTTTCGATCCCTACCTAGTCTAAACACGATGGTTACAATTACGGCCTGGATTAACAGCAGAATTGTCGCTCATGTCCCTCGGACCGTTGGCCACAATTTGGACTACATTCCTGCACAATAGTAACCAAAAAACCTTACAATTACATATAACAGATAACAGGCCGTTCAAATTTCATTCGGATAATTCGATATTTAACATTTCTAGCTGGAATTTCCACAAATACCCCTTCATCGATATATTCTAGTACACTGCAGTCCGTGAGTGACGTTATGAATCATAATATCTATGAACATTCATGCCGGATACATGAATATTGTTTCAGATTCAGCTTGGTAATAGTAGTGGTACCGCTTCCTGCATAACACACTTATCAGAACACATCCGATGCTTCAGTACCGACCGAATTATAGACACATCGACAATTCGATACTCACTGCCAGCTGGATCATGTCACTATCTACCTTATAAGAACAACTAGGTTCGCGGAATGAGAGTAAACAGAATTTAAAATCTTTAACTTCTGTATTTAAAAATAAAAGGTGCTATGATTTGTTACCTAAGTGTAGGGTTATTTACCTAAAGAAGACGTAGCTATTCTATGATTCTGACAGACCCATTATCAAGCGGACTCGAAATGTACATATTTTCACATGTAATATAGACTCGATGCCTGATAGAGACGTAAATCATTACACGTCCTTCATATGTTCATACATGTATTCATAAAAAACTATAATTTTAATTGTTTACTGACGTTTGGACGTTAGTACTAACGTGACACGACATCGGATATTGCAGCCCGGACACTACTCCAGCCTAACGGCACCTCACCACCATCATACAGCAAACCAAGAACGACACGACCAGTGTGGTAAACAACATCACAGTCGTGAGCCCCTGATGTTGGGCATAGTAATGTTTGAAGCATGTTAAGCTTGTAAGAAGAACAATAAAATATCAAGTGGCATTTAGTTGGTTTTTTGATTCATCAGAGTCTAATTGGTTTGCAGTGCAGTTTCGCTAAATCATATTACACCAGACTTTCATAGATCTTGGCGTAATATTGTAAATTTTATTGACCTTGAAGGATTTATTGAAATCATCGGAAAGTTATGAATTAGAGTCACTTGCTCCCAGTTTAACTATTCGGAAAATTTGAAAGAAAGAGAACACTTGGAAGCTCCAGACATAGATAGAACGGTAATGTTAGTGCACATTTTAATTACATTGGACACTAAGGGCTGGAGTGAATTCAGCTCCTCATGATCTGATTGTACAACTTTGGGTTTAACCAAAGTTGGCGAGTTTCTTGACCAGAAACTTTTAGCCTCCAAAGGAAGATCTAAAACTAGATGGAATTAAATATAATGAAATTTAAACAAATTGAAATCTGTATACCTAATGTTTAGTGTAATTCGAAAGTACGTCTGCTTAATACGAAAAATCACTTTTAATTTTACAGAGACAGTAATTCGTTGTTTATATCATGAACCAATCAAAACTGATTCCAAAAAGAATCTTTTGTGTTACTTAATGATTAAGTAAGCGTTATATAACGATACCACTGCTCTATAAAAATTACTTTCATTGGTGATTATTGTACAATTTTGACTCGAAAATCAATATTTAAAGTAAAATATAATCTTTTCTTATTAAGGCAGCAGCGTATACACCTTTTGACAGCGGGCTGTTTACAATTGAAATCTCACTTTTTTCGAGGTAGAATTGACGCCTAATTGTGAGCAACGTGGGAGACTGACGATCTTCGGGAAACTCTCGATATACTTTTGCAATTTTTAACTTAAGAGCTACCACAAAATTATTACGAAATCTTACGCTGCTACTCTGACATCGAATCCAATTCCTTTTTGAAGAATTTTTTTTCGTATCACAAAAGCTGTAGGAGATGTCTTCTTCATCCCTCCTTAATTCACCCACGTCCCGAGCAGACTGATGCTGTTCTCTACCTCTGCAGCTGTTAGGGATTGAGAGAACATTTGACATTTTGCTTTATTACTCTTCTTCTCATTATTTAGTTTTGCTGCTTCTTCTCCTTGGACACGTTTTGTCTCCTTTTTTTAGGGAGTTTTCCGATTCATCTGAGAACATGTGGCCCTGGTTTTCGTCATATATTTCTTTACCTTTTGTGAGGTGGTGGGATAATTTCAGAGACGCCTTGTTGGAAAAGGGGGATTTACAGTAAGTAGTCTGTCTTCATTGTATGGGAAAGGAAGATTTATTCAGGATTTGAATTGTAGAGAAAAGGGGCGAATAAATTGTCAAGGACATTGTCGGAATGTGAAACGTGTATAAAAACCTCTCACCACCACCGAAGTAAGAAGGGTACACATTTTGATTCGTAAATTATATTTAGATAATAGTAGAGTTCGAAAACACTGAACTTCAGGACCTTAACTTGGAAAAGTATTTGTCATACGTAAGTAATATCTGTAAGGACATTTTCCCAGAATATGACATTTTAAAATGTTATTTAAAGGGCACGTGCTTCCTACTCCCATACATAGTCGTGTTATTGCGACTCCGAATAAATATGCGAAGTAAGAGATTCTTTTTTTTTTGTACTATTCTTTATGAAATTATGAAAGTTCAGTCAATGTCATAATTGCGGAAAAACAAGGAGAACAACTACTGTACTCGGTGACGGAGTATACAGAATTTATACAAAGGCTTTCATTACTTTGAAAGTATAATACGATTTCATAGTAAGCACGCAGATGTGATTTAATTTACGCCCACAAAGTGCGGCCTGACTTAAACCGATTTTCGCGGAACAAACAAATACTGAAAAGCGTTATGAGCACCTCTCTTGTACCCTCTCTGGGCCTTCATGTCTTGGTATAGGGCGAAATTTAACTTTTTGCCTTTAATTTTATCTTGTACTAATTATCGTAAATTATCCATCCTTTGGGTATTCCGCTCAATATATTACGTAACTTTCTGACTAATAGTGAGGTAAATATCAGTCATGAAACCACAACTATGGTAGTATGGATTTATGATGGTATTTAATTATACCATCATAAATCCATACTACCATAATTGTGGTTTCATGACTGATATTTACCTCACTATTAGTCTTTTCTACACATAAAGGGGATGACACACCTCAGAATTATGTACCTTTCTGACTTTCCCTTTATTTTGTTCTATCTAGTTCTCGTTATAATGACTTGACAGATATGAAGAATTTGTTTACCAAGACAAAATTAAATAAATGATTGTACAGTAATTTTGTGATTTCAAAAGCAGCTTGCTAGAAAGATTTAAAAACTCAAATTTCGTACGTGTAGTGGACAACTAGACCCACAAGTCGTCACATTTCTTTCGCAGCTCGTATGAGTTTTAAAACACGCTGCAGATGGAGCGTAATAAGTTGAGAGAGGGGAAGGCAATCCATATTCTTTTGTGTTGAAATTCTAGGGGAAGGAGCGTTGGGCTGTACTCTAGAGAGAATGTGTCCAGCAGGCCTTAAGTGAACGCATCAGTACACAGAGTGAGAGACAGACGGCAAGCCAAGGATGCCGATCTGATATAGACATATTGCGTATTGCTGTAGCAGGAAATGTGTACGGCGTGTCTGTTGACTGTGTGAATATATAGCCCTTTCCCTGTATACATTCGCGCTATGACCATTCAACTGCTACTTGTACATGTATATTCTGAGTTCATTAATAAACACAACTTTCTCTGATTTTTTAAGGAAGTGCGTTCTCTTATTTAGTCATTGTTATGACATAATTTCATCACACTTGTTTTATATAAATAATATGTCCTATCCACTATCATTGCCATTTTATCAGTTTCAACACATGTTTCTGTCTAATTTGCAAAACTTTCATTCGGTAAATATTAACATCCAACAAAAATAATCATAAGTTGCAGTGGCTTAAATTCTATTTTTGGGTAACGCTTACACGTGCATAAAGAACGGGGTGGGCACAACAGCGTGGAGGAATGTGAAGTTTTATATCGTTATTTCAAAGTTTGCAGTTTTGTATTTCACTGTCAGTAACGTGTTTAAATTCATTAGTCTTAAATATGCATGCATGATTGTGTTGAGACAGTTGGTAATGATAACAAAGGACTTGAGTGGGTCTTTTGAAGTCTTTATTAAGCATGAATTATGAAAAAGCTGCTGAAAGTCTTTGTGACTAGGCCGAGGTTAGTTAATAGGAATCAGCTAGCCCGGAAAGTTCTTGCAAGATGCATGAAACACGAGAAACTGACTTGTGGTGAGGATGGGGAAAGACTGAACGCGAAGTCGGACCAAAAAAATTCAGCGAGTACTGGGGCTTTACAACAGCCATTTGAAGAGCTTGGTTACGTCGAGTGGAAGTCTGCGTCGCAACATGCTGCGTCGTGTTGAGACGACGCCATGATGGAAGAGTAAGTGCCAGAAATGAAGAGCGTTTCTCTTTATTTACGTACACATCATACAAGCTCCAGTTGTACTCTTCCTGCTGCAAAAGCAGAGACAAACGTACCCTTAACTTAGGCAACCCATTTCATACTATTTTAACGAAGTGAGGTTCTTTTATCTATTCATGTGTTTTCAGGTAATGTAAACTGTATGAAAACAATATAAGGTCTCTTTATCAGTTCGTCTATTGTGTTCTAGAATCACACCGAATGAAATGAAAGCCTTGAGGACGCATGATCTTTGTGTGAAGGGAAGGCTGTGGTTCAAAAAAGGCCGCTGACTTGATTGTGTCCCACCCTCAATCCATGTCGTCGTTCTCTGAGCTACAGGAAAAACTCGCCTGTAGGCAGCTTCAAAGACTAAACGTATATGAATTAATCAGTATCATATTATTCAGCAACATGACGTAATAATACATGGGTTTCTGACAGATCAACCGGCAGATAATTTGTAAAGTAGGAGATATGTAGGCTCTGTACGGGTTTTCGTGTGAGTTCATGACAGCCATTAAATATTTAGAGTAAAACGTATTGAGTTGACTCTTCTAGAATTTTTTTTGACGTTTTGCTGACCATGCATCTCAGTATATTTATCTTAGTAATTAACCAACTTGATGTACAAAACTTTTTTTCACAATAAGTTTATTTCATACCTCTACATGTTTCGAGCACCATGTGCTCATCATCAGGAGGTCAAAATTGTATTATACAGCCTCTGGTATCATCACATCTATAGGTGTGATGATACCATGTAAGACATTTAGAGGCATGAAATAAACTTATTTTAAAACAAACATTATGTGCATCAAGTTGGTTAATTATTAAGATAAACTTCTAGATAACTTTAAAAACTTAATAAAGACTTCTAATTTGATAATTAAAGCTATAAAATCTATGTATTTACAGGATTATAGTAGATTAAAGCAGACGAGAGAATACGAAACAGCAAAGAACACTGTTCGTGGTGACACCGCTTTACACTGACTGAACGTAACAAAATACACAAATAATCACATTTCCTTAAAATAATTTTATTTGTCCTAAATTCAGGCCTACCTCCCTGAAATCAAATGGTATGATTTCGATTCAGGTCCCAGATACCCTACATTTATCGTTGTTATCCTCAACTTCCTCGGATACGATTATAGCTTAACCCTTTAGAAGGCGAATATGTTCTGTGTAACACATAAAAGTTTAGTTCTTATTTGAATAAAGGTTGACCAACTTGATGACACTTGCTTTATTATTTATTTAGTGTTCAACATGTTTCAGGCTGCAGCCTACACTCGGATACCACATCACCAACAGACAATCCCGCTACATAACACCAGCACGCCTCAAGTCAGCCTACACAACACAATAAGTACTCGCTAGCTCCTGAAGATGGACGTATTAACGTCTGAAACATGTTGAGCAATATATAATAAAGCAAGTGTCAT
>Ga0123352_10015128_pt1 | contig 12281 bp, 10 predicted proteins | sample TergutLab28metaG_FD_89700 | JGI IMG/M metagenome (GOLD analysis project Ga0123352, IMG submission 89700) | Labiotermes labralis P1 segment gut microbial communities from Petit-Saut dam, French Guiana - Lab288 P1 | ecosystem: Host-associated > Arthropoda: Insects > Digestive system > Gut ... | reverse complement strand
TAAAATATGGTACAACTGTGTTTGTTATATGTGATCCCACATAACTTACAACGGATGTTTCAAAGTGAATGTATAAAACTTTCACGTGTTGTCAAGCTCTATGTGAACGTCTATATCAGGCCCATCCTCCCATACACGTTACAAAACAAGATTTCCTACCCTGTAACACACCTGATTATAGAATCAGATATAGAATACATTTCTGATAGGACAGCTATATGCAATTAAACAACCGTCTACATAACATTTAACACCAATTCTGTATTTAACGCCTATCTACTAAATCGGTGCAACACATTAAAAGATTCCAATGGGTTCTACAGCACGCAGCTGACACTTGTGACTCAATATTCCTTATACACAATTTGGGCACAACCACTAGCCAGGACAGCATCAACTCGGTAAGTTTACATGGATTTATATAAAATTCTGTACTATAAAACTTTTATACATTTCGCATGGTAACAATCATTGTAAGTCATATGGGATCCTTTGTAATGAACACAAGTGCACTATATTATAACTGATTTTAAAAGTTTTTGTGGACTGATGATGGTCATTTTAGACTGAAACATGTAGTCATGCTTCAATAAAACTTGGATGTGTGACAGAACTGTAACAGATTGTTTTTAAATTCATTACACAGCTGGATGTCCTCTATAAAACAGGAATGAGTAATTCACGTGTTGACAGGAAGTACAAATGCTGGAACAACCTGTCAATCAAAGAGTACAATCAACAAAGGAACAGTTTAATAATGATGTCTTCTAAAATGTGACACTGTTTGCTGTGGTACACTGAACCGATCTTCCAAAACCTGCAGCTTCAGGTTAAAATTCTAATTCTTCTACCTTGATAAAGACAGTGGGACATGCTTATGAAACAGTAACAATCTACCAAACTACAATGTGAATGAACTCAACAGACTGTAGAGATGGAACCTGCTGATGTAAGATCTCATGCCCAAATTCAAAAAGTGCAACTGTTATTGCAGCATGCATCACATGACCATTCAGCTGGAGCATCGGAACTGCACAATCGTTTAAAAACCTAATGGCAGATAAGGGGGGAAAAAGTCTAAAAGTGCTTTACATATGTGTACAGCAATATGAAATACTTTATAAAACTTAAACACAACAGAAGAGTCCGTAATTCCCGTTTCCTCATCAACTCAAACGCCAAATGTGCCGCATGGCCTTGCCTTGCCTTACCTGCAGAATTAGTTCCAATTATACAGGAGCACAGCTATGACTTCCATAACTCAAATGATTCAAAATTTCATAAAAGAACAATCATGGCAGTTCCACTGTACATACAGGGATCAAAGAATACCCTAAATTCTCCATTCACTTTTGCACATTACACAGGATGACTGTGAAATATACTTGCAAATGGCCAGTACACTTCTAAAGCCCTGATACAATTACAGATGTAAATGAAAATTATCAACCAGCATGACCTGAAACACTGAGTGATCTCTGTACCAACAATCTCTATAAATATCAAATAAATTATTATTATATTCAGTCGGAACATAACAAAGAGTTTATCATCAATCTATATTTGTCATGTTCTGACTGAATATAATATTTTATTTCATATTTGTGTTGGATAACACAATGGGATGGCCCCAATCAAAACAACAATCTCTATATTACTACTAGTATTACTACCTTTTTAATGAAATCCATCCATACTGTGTTTTAGTATAACCAGAAGTACAATATACTCAGTTTAAACACAGCAGTTTATCATACAAAATCAGCTACATGTTTCAGTCAAATATGGCCATCATCTTCGAGAAAACGAACATTCCGGCACAATACCTATGGAAACAGATTTAATCAGGCAGTCTAACCAAGAAGCACCTACACCTCCCCTATTCAAACATTTTAACTCTGCTGTTGTTATTGTTACTATTATCACCAGCACCACAAACAAGATCATTATTAAATTCACTGTATCAGTCATTGTAAAACCTTATACCAACAATTTCACATATTTCTTTAGTTTTATTTGTACGGCTGCACATCCACGTTACGTATTTTCCCGCAACAATATACATGTAAGGTTCAAGATCTCAAACCCTCCTTTTTTTAGTTGCAGTCAGCCTGATGATGGCTGTATTTGGCTGGAACAAGTAGACGATTTTGTATGATAAACTGTCGTGTTTAGACTGAGTATACTGTACTTGTTATTACTACAACCACTACCACCGCCATCACCACCTACACCCTACACCATTCAGGACACCAGATTAATGCATACCACTCTGATGCTTGCACCTCAAATTCAACTGGCCACCACACTTTTACTAGAGACTGTACAAGTATGTACACCAGCATGGCATCTACTGGCATGAGATCCTTACCAAATGTAAAAATTACCCACAGATTCAGAAGATTCACACACAGACATGCAGACAATGCTGCAATCTTCACAGGCCTACTTTTTTTCCCTTAAGAAAAGTTGGATAGACATACAATCAAAAATAGAACAATCCAAGCCATTCCGTGCTTTCTGTACTATTTATAGTATTCAACTCATATCACACTTAGAAAGAATGATGATGTGAGATTGACACTGGTCCTTCTGGTAGGGAGGTTGGGCACAAAGGAAACAACTGAATTTTTTGACAAGCCATGTTACCAAACCTAACAATGGATTCTGCATAGATGAAGGACATGGCAAAGGAAAGATCCTAACATTCTGCTACTAGACATGTTTGTTTGAGGAGCAGAAAAGGGATGAAACCGAGGACTGGAGATGTATATAATGGCCTTGAATGGTTGAAAGTGTCATAAAGAAAAACTCAAATATTATAACAGAAGAATGGGCACCCATCATGAAGAAGGCTTTAAGTTCTCCATGGGCTGTACAGCCAAAGTTTATGTAAACCTCAACCTCAAACATGCATGGAGTGCAGAATTTTGAAATTGTGCCGTATGTCCCATGTGCAGCAATGGAGACATTTATACTATATAAGTTACGAAGTATGAAAAAACAACTCACCCACACACATAATTTTGATAATCATCATTATACAAAGGTATATTTAAAGTGCATTTTCAATATTTTCTCACTTCTTAATTTGCCATTCCTGCAATATGTTAATGATTTTCAATTTAACTTAAAGTGCCAGGGGTCTTAAAACCTCACACTGTTTATATTAAGCATTAAGTCATCAAATATCACCACTCTACACAGTTTTACTTTCATTCAATCCCTTGCAGCAAGTACAAACATCAATTCAATATCAGTGTTGTCTGTATAACTGCCTTCTAAGAACAGGAAGTGGGTAGCTCCTACAGCCATTCAAAGATGCTGCCAAGGTACAGTATGTGCAACAGTTCATCTATTAGTATGACAAATACCTGCTGTATGGCACACCAAAATTTCTTTCAATCTAGGAAGCAGCTCAAAAATTTATGCTAACGAACGAACCAACCAACTTAAATCTTCTACTACTGCTCTTGTTCATATTGTGTGTAACAGTTCTCGACATACTCATTCAGTGAGGAAATTTTTCTGAAACTATACTTCAGGGAACTGCTTTATTAGAAAACATCATGAAAAGCACACAAAATCAAAATATCCTTAACTACATAGTGATATAAAGTCTCGAACTAAAACTCAGTATAAAAAAGCCTTCAGAATTACCACTGACCACCCACTGTCTGAGAGCCCTGCTCCCCTCATCTTTTGTTCTATCTTCTGCATCAATTGCACCTACGAATTCCTCCCACACATTTTCAAACAGATTTTGGAACTGATTGCTGGCAGTGATGAGCAAGATGTTTAGGTTTTGGTGATCCCAAAGCATGGGGTTGGGGGTGAGGGGTAGGGGGAACAAAGGCGAGGAAGAGATTAATTTACCATACATCCTTCTTAAATTATAGGTACCATGGCAACCTGGTGCCTGTGACTGGCAGAGATCTGATCTACAGGACAAAAGATACCACACCCACCACAGCCATCACACTCTCTTCACACAAAGCCTACTTACCATCACGTAACTTACAAGGCACAAAATATTGTCCCTTACATTACATTAAATGCATACAATACATGTCCACCAACCAATCAGAAGCAGATATTTCCAAGTGTCAACAATGACCATCAGTAAGGGCTGGTAGGAAACATTTCTTGGCCCAACACAAAAATAAATCTGGAGACCCTAACCATGCAGAACCCTAAACTGACAATGCTAAGTCAGACAGCCATGCACGAATTTACATAAAAACACATCCAATCAAAATCTGAAATAACACCTCTTCCAAGCACCATGCAGCCACACAGATTGCGACAGCCTGAAAGCAGGTTTGTTGTCAAGTCATTAACAAGACACTCCTGTCTGACCTTCACAAGACCGTGCATCATGACATATTCTTATAATGAAATGAAGATGCACTAATTTCTCATATTTATTTTTGGAATTCAACTCTACATGTTTTGGACAGGTTTTCTGTCCATCATCAGGAGTCTAGCACTGTACACACAGCAATAGGTATATGGCATACAGATTATGCTGACTGCTTGCTAGCGGGATCAGGACAGAACTGAGTAAATTTCAAGAGAAAATCTGACACGAGGCAGCAAGACTTGAGGCCACATTTCACTTGCATAGCAAAGTTAACTGCCACAGTGCTGCTAAGTTTCAGGAAATCCTCACCACTACGAATCATGAATGGACTGCCCCAATGTGAACGTTTCTGAGAAATTTCACTTCACAAAATGTACTTAGTTAATAAATAGAAACTATTAACACAATTTCATTTTTGGTAATTTTTACAGCAACATGTTCGAAACCCAAGGGATCATAATCAGGCTAATACTTGATAAAACACTTGAAAAGTTATACAGCTGCATTTGCTAAAATGACATCTCACTTTTTACAACTATGTTATGTTTCACATTTTATGTATGATGCAACATGCATAAAATATAAAGTATAACATAACATGGGAACACACATCAAAATTGAATTTGACCATAATCAATACAACTGTCTGTGGTAATGAAGCATATTTTGTGTTAGCAATGGGGAGGGAACATGTAAACAGTTCTGTGGATGAGGGAGGAACATGTGAACAGTATTGTGGACCAAATTACACTGTTGCTGAAGCATAATTTCACTTCGCTAAAACTGGGCGGTCATGGGTTCAATTCCCGATAGTGTTACTGTAATTTTTCATTGGCATAATCCTTGTGACTGCACTATGACCCCCGGGGATCAACTCAGTCTCTAACAGAAATGAGTACCAGGAATATTTCCTGTGGAGTAAAGGCGGCTGATTCATAGAGGTGACGACCTTACTACCTTTGTGTCAAATGTCTTGATATCTGGATGCCTCACACTTCTGGACCCTCAGGGCCTGTCATGGCCTGTACAGGGGTAGCTTTACATTTGCCTTTGCATTATTTCATAGCGAGGGGTGAAATGTGGAGATCATTTATGTGATACAACAAATATCTCACTAAAATCTGATGCTCTTACTGGAGCACATGACCTGGCATTGCAGTTGGGACTTTTATGTACATATTATACCCAACTGCAAAAAACCATGAAGCAACTGACAAAAGGTGCATCCAGCAGATCATTCTCCAAGCAGCAAAAATCACTGAAATACTCACGGCACAAGGAAGTGGGATCTGCTATTTGCTGTACTGTTATCATTGCAGTACATTACCAGGTTATTACCTACACTTTGTGACTAGTAACCACTCACCTCCCCCCTTATGTATGTAGGATGATATATGTGGGTAACCAGCTGTCATGGTGCCATATGTGACATCACATTGTGATAATACTGTAAGGAAGTTTCTTTCCAATTTACATGTACCGTATTGTAATTAAGTATTTAACAATAATCCTAAGGGGAGTCAACTAGGACAACCATAAAACAGATGGTGGCACTGTGTACCAACAGATAATAATGCAAAATTAAACAGTGGAAAGAAACATAAAAAAACAGAGCTGCCTGCTAGATATCCATTATGGAGGCGAAGAACCACACTGGACTGTAGTGGCGACGAAGAGGAGAAGGAACAAGAAGAAAAAGTAGCACTTACATTGCAAAAAAGTTCTCAGGTTTGTACTTCCCACTTGTTAAAACTTCCTGATTTTACACTATTCCGAGGTGGTCCCTACAGAAACATAATAGGGCCTGGGTCTCTTTCCCTAGGGTAAAGGGGCTGTGGTGTGGTGGCACTGACCACCCAACCCACATCTAGCGCCAAGGTCAAAAAAAGAGTAAAGCCATACCTCAACTCCCATCTGGGCCTTCATGGCCTGTTCCAGGATGAACTTCACCTTTTTTACATTTACACTACATAAACTAAACAAATGAATTTTAAGCATAAGGTAAATTATGCTTCTCTGTTATTCGGCGACAAAGAACCAACTTGCTCAGGAATGACCATATCTGCATTCGCCTGAACATCTAATGAGGCATACATTACCGTGGCTAATAAGGGTAATGTCCCTGGCTGTGCATATTCTACATTAGTTCTAGATTAGTGCTGCACATCTGATTAAACATTACATTACCATGGTTGATAACAATAAAGTCCCTGGCTATGCATGTTCTACACTAGTTCTATATTAGTTTCTAATATCTGATAAGGCATGAGTTACCATGGCTGACACAGTGAAGTCCCGGTTGTGCATGTTCTCAGTGAGCCAGTCCACTTTACGACGAGTGTTGCAGAAGATCACGGCCTGAGTGATACTCAAAGTGTCATACAAATCGCACAACGTCTCCAGCTTCCACTCTTCCCGTTCAACAAACACAAAGAACTGCTTGATACCTACCAACAGAATTGTCAACTTCAATGTAATATTATGCTGGACAACAAAATGCACAACTCTCTCTCTTTTTCAGGACAAATACATATCTTTATTATTCTGATGTTCTGCAGCTCCCTCTGAACTTGAGTATTTAATATCACCCACCATTTTCAAGTGAAAGGATTTGACATTACACGCATAACATGCTGGAAAATGGACAGCTGTATATGAAGCAGTTTCCTGTCCAATCAGCACACTGTGTAACCCTCAATACCCTGATAATGAATTTGATATTTGGCATTATATTAATCAGCATCTTACATACACACCGCTCATTAAGCTACGGCTTGTGAGACGTTACACTTTTCAAAGAAATAAAAAATATATAATTTTGAACTGATGCATGCCCTTCTTGCGAATTTGTGTGCTCATTTAACCATAACCTCTTTCTGAAGAAAATTGTGTGTGACAGAAAATGTGTAACTTGTGCATTAAGTAACAATATCACTTGACACAAATGATGAGAATGATTGAAGACCAGACGTACATACAGTACAAACCACCAACTCTTCATACAATCACACAGTCACAAAAAAGTAATGTGAAACTGGGGAGGGGGAGTTTAAGATAGGTGCATGAAAAATATTACAACATACACCTAAAAAGGTAAAGCAATCCCATTACAGACCTGGACAAGCCCTGAGGGTTCCAGAAGGTTGAGCCGCCCAGACTTCAAGACAATCGGCACATGAAGGTGGTAAGGTTGTCAGCCCTACACACCAGCCACATTTACGCCCCAGGAAATATTCCTGGTACTCATTTCTGTTAAAGGCTGAGTTGACCCCAGGGCTATAGTGCGGCCAGAAGGATTATGTCAATGACACCATCAGGAATCGAACCCGCGACCTTCCAGCTTGTAGCACAGTGCCTCAACCAACTGCATCACCATATGCCCACTACTATTTTGCTCAGTCAGAATTCTCATTACACTACAGGCTGGAAAACAGAGGAAAAAGGCTTTAGTTCCAAGCAGACTTTCTCTGGCTATATGGACCACCCAGCCTCCTTTTCGAGTACTAAATGACAAAATTAAGTATGTGTGTAGCTTTAATGCCACTCAACATACACCCACATTATTCCTAACCAGGATTCTACAGTTTCAGATTAATTTATATTCCGCTGTATGCTTTTAGAGATATTCATGAGCAGGCCTGTGCATCTCGGACAACATAACACTTGAATCATCATACCCATATGTACAGTGCAGAACACACATTCACATGCCATTTACCTACCAATTCTGAACCTCCATTAATCACTGCCCTGCAAATTACCTTAACATGTAACACAAACACCTTCGTGAGTGCCACAGGAATAACTATATACACGTCAGCTCAACCTTATATGTGGTGTGCGCAACTTGGCAAAATTTGGTGTGCACGCAGGCAACACGAAGTTCAATGTACAGAATAAAGAATGAACAAGTGTATGTGAAATTATATGTATAACTTTATCTGCACATATTTCTGTATATCATGGACTGTAAAAGTACCCTGATAAGAGGAAAAACTGACAAATAATGCAATCCACAGCCTAGGCAAGGACACCACTATTTTTTGCACATTTTTGCTGCATGATTATATAACATAATGTAGGTTTACATACACAGCTTGTAAGTTTTCACAACTTCTTTGGCATTGTATCTCAGCTTTGCCAGGGAAAGGATAAAAGGCCATTTCCTCATGTCTCCGCAAGCAACATGCTGCCTGTGAACTACAGGTTGACAGGCCTGCCATAAGGCATACTTTAAATTCAAACATCAGCACTTATCCACAGCTTTATACCATATTCACTCAAATGCAAGATGAAGGTTTCTCCTTAAATCTGGTGCTTAAATATGCGAGGTCATCTTAAATTTACATATGAAGCCATGAACCAGACCATGCAAATCTGGATTGCTCTGAACCAGGTCATGTGGAGGCAGCCCAAGGCCTGCATCACCAACTCATCATGGTTAAACAAATGAGAGAACAGAGTATGACTAAGGTTGACCAACATAATCTACAGCACTTTGTGTACACCAGTTAACTTTATAAATAAGCAAATTTTGGAAAGGAGCTTGTGTGTCAGTTTTCAGGCAAAGTAGCACCCCACCTAAAGGACCCCTCAGATCTCCATTCTGTCATGAGGCACCATAGAAACAGTACCTTTATTAGGATATGCATTGCAGAACAGGTCCAGTTAAAGGGCAGTAACAGGAAAATGGCCACAGAGAAATTAAATATTAACTACAAGACTCAAAAATAAAATCTGGGCCACGCCACAAATTAAAAAGACCCCCAAAAAAGCCACGAATTGGTGTTGATAAGACCACAGACATGACACAATAAACCAAAACACACGTACTTAAAATTCTTAACACCACTAACACCATCTGTTAAACTTCACCAATTCAAGCAAGCAGATAAACCAAGAAACATAAATGTATTATTTAGTTAATGTGAATCATAACAGCATGGCAGCACAAGTCACCGGAAGTGACTGTGAAGGGTTTTAAGAAGTGCTCTACATTCAACGCGAAGTACGAGACTGATGGTGATACGTTATAGAATGGCAGTGAAGACGGGAATGTTAGGAGTGAGTGTGAGGGAAATGAAGGCACTGACTGAAGATGGTGACAGTGACACTGAGTGGTACAATGTTGACATGCTTTGTGTATTAAGTGTATGAAATTAAAAGCAAAACTATTTTCTATTAGTAGACATCTAATTTTGGGGGTCATCTTAGATTTGGATAAATACATTTTCCTTTGGCAGACATGTTTTATTTGGGACGTCATCTTGTATTCCAATGAATATGGTATTAACAAAGAACACTGATATCATGCGAGTCAACTCCATATCTTAGACAGATGGAGAGCAGAGTGTGGAAGGTACAAATGAAGAGGAATGCAGCTGTAATATTTTGTCATGTGTCATTTAAACAACATAAGGATGCTGGCATGGGACAAACTACAACAAAAGAAGGTTGGTTATGTAACAGATGGCAGGAGATACTTGCACAATTTCTGGGTGCTTAGCTGGGATGGGAATCAAGAGTGAAGTGCTCCATCACTTAACTTTGGGTTAAAAAGCAGTCAAAACTGCCCCCTTTCGATATACATTCAAAGCCATCTTTTCATTTGCCCTCCACCATATAACCAATGCAGCTGAATGTTATTAGACAGACATGTGATATTACACATTAAAACACTTTTAGCCTCCATACTGCAACAGGAACACATCATTTGGTTCCATGTCAATACAGTGCAGCATTTCCCCAAATTTTGCAACAAACCTTACACAGGAACATGTTACAGAGGAAAACAAGGAATTTAACAAAATCTCTAAGTCACCATAACATTAACTTCATTACTTCTGTGTGTGTGTGTGTGTGGTGGTGGGTCACCATGTTAAGGATCGAACAGCAGATGTAGGCAAACAACAACTTCTAATGTGACAAAATTGAGAAGAATGAGATGGGCAGGACATGTAGCGCATATGGGAGATATGAGAAGCGTATACAGGGTTTTGGTGGTTAAACCTGAACGAAAGAGCCACTTGGGAGACCCACGCATAGATGGGAGGATAATATTAAGACAGATCTTCAGTAAGTGGGATGTGGGGGTATGGGCTGGATCGAGCTGGCTCAGGATAGGGACAGGTGACAGGCACTTGTGAATGCAGTAATGAACCTTCAGGTTCCATAAAATGTGGGGAATTTCTTGGCTAGCTGAGACCGGTTAGCTTCTCAAGAAGGTCTGAGCTGCATGGAGTGAGTCAGTAACTAACTAACTAATTAAGTAAGAAGTAAGACATGTAACAGCAGTCACTTCCTGCTCCACACCACACAACCAGTTTGATTCTATTAATTAAACCACCACACAATCACCTGCTTTATTTCTTACACATACGTCGCACAACGCAGCTGCCACAGAGCATGAAATGTCACCTGCTGTCAAAAATGATTGTCCTCTGCCATACGTAACTGGCACGGTTCACTGTATCACCACTTACACAACAGCCGTGCACCCGATAACCTACTAGTGAACATGGAGCAGTACCAATTCCAACACCATGCTAATTAACTTGACATATCTGACAGCTGGACTTGCCTGAACATTTTTTTAAACACCGCTTTCAGCTTCTTCAAACATAAAGCCATACTGTAATTTGTTCAGTTGTGTGATGAACTGTGTACATTCACCTCAGAAGGGTACACTATATTATGTTGCAATGAATTTGTTTGTGTTTAATATAGTGGATATGGAGGGTAAAATGAAATTCAACATTAAATGGGAAATGTTCTTAGAAAAGTTTCGGACAACATATATTTGTATGGCAGAGATCCATTACACGAAAGAAACTCACCATATGGCAAATTTTAACATTTTACTTACTGGCCATAATAACTTATTTGTATTTAATGTGTATTCATAAAGCAACAATAGACTATTTACACGCATGTCACACTTTGAATTTCAAGGCTTTTCTGATAATTGGTGACCAAGGTAGATGCATGGCCAGCCAGTTCTTCTAACACCAGAAATGCACCGCAGACCAATGAATGTAACTCAATGTACAGAATGGTAGTTCACACAATCATGTCACTTCCACATATTTGCTGGACCTAGAGCTATGACCTTCTAAGATCTGAACTAAAGTTAGTGGCCTCTACATTACAAAATGACATCTACACTTCTGTGCTGAAGTGAACATCTTGCTTATCCTCTATTCATCCAGAAATTGTGCCCATAAGCTTTCAATTCTATGGGTACTAAAACTTACAACTGTAAACAATAATACTAATGATGCAAGTGAAGATACCAAAACTAGAATTATAGCAGTTAATAAAGCATATTACTTTCTGCAAAACATATTTTGGTCTAAACAAATCCACCAAAATAAAATGAGACTACATAAACCATTAATCAGGTCAGTACTATGTTATGGAAGTGTAAACTGGACCCTAACACAAACAACATATGCTACACGCATTTGAAAGGAAAATATTAAGAATATATGGCCCAATACGAGAGAAAGGGCACTGGCTACATAGGTAGAATAGCAAAATTCATACTCTTCACAAAGACCTAAATGTCATGCATGATATTAAATTATAAAATAAGGATGCACAGGTCACATCATAAGAATGAAACATGAAAGAATCCCAAAAAAGATCCTAATGGAAAATTCTACCACACAAGATCAGTAGGAAAACCAAGAACAAGATGGGAGAAAGTTGTCCGGAGAAATGCATTACAGGTACTTAGAACATGAAGATGGAGGACAAAAGCTGGGGATAGAAAAGAATGGAGGCACCTTTGAGAGAGGCAATGGCCCAGCAAGGTGCTGTGGTACCATGGATGGGTGGGTGGATTACTAAAGCACTTTTGTGACATGACAATGCCATGGAAGCTGAAGTGCAATGGTGGGTACATCAATATTCAGTT
>Ga0123352_10015127_pt1 | contig 12282 bp, 10 predicted proteins | sample TergutLab28metaG_FD_89700 | JGI IMG/M metagenome (GOLD analysis project Ga0123352, IMG submission 89700) | Labiotermes labralis P1 segment gut microbial communities from Petit-Saut dam, French Guiana - Lab288 P1 | ecosystem: Host-associated > Arthropoda: Insects > Digestive system > Gut ... | reverse complement strand
TTACTTTGGCATGGATCCTGTACCCACTGCATTTTTGTCCGCTTCCTCTGATCCAAAAAACCTAAACATTCTTCATCAAACCAGGGTTTATGCTGCTTCCATTCGTGCATAACTAGACTCTCTTTTTCTGAGAAGTGGGGGTGCTCTGGTGAACATTAAGTGGTTTGATTTCAATAAAGGAGGATGTTTTCTGCAATACTGATTTGGTGTATCTTCTTTGTCGTCTCCCCCCCGATATTCTGAGGAGGCGCATTAGAAGGACGGGTACACAACCAATAACTAATAAAAATAACACTCATCAAATACACAAAATAATATCACAGCAAATGTTACTGTAATACCAAGAAACCTAACAAGCGGTACTGTAAACTGAATTACTATTAGACAACCAGCATACAATTAATCCTTAGAGCCTAGTGGTTGTGCTATGTACCATCTTGTTGAAGATTAAAAATTGTACATTTTGCTCATAGTACATATGTGTTTTGTATGGCCATCTGAACAAACTGTGATTATTGCCGTGCACAGCATTAATGGAATGTTTTTCATATCCGAGACAAATTGTGTCTGAATCTTTAAAATATGATTCAGATTACTGTTAGTCCACAAGGATTAAATATTTATGTACTTATTATAAAACATGCCAAACAAAATAAAAACCATATTATAAATGACAACTATTAATGGCTTCTACAATATGGAAATTATTGTCAAAGTCACAGTCAAGTAACATGCAGCATGTTTGGAATACGAAATACAACAAAATTTTTTGGAATAATCTTCTCAAGAACTAAATTTTCATATCACTTCATTTACATCAGTGCCTAATATTAATAACAACAGAAGACTGAACTCAGCATGAGATTCTTATTTATAAAAAGACATACAACTAACTGACAACTAAGTAAGATTCAATAATTTGTAGTTTTAAAATTAACTGCTGTCTGGCTTCTCTGAATATCTGATTAGCAGTAACTTCTCTCTCTAAAAACATTAAAAGTACAATAAAGTGCACATACTTGCACCAAGTGACATGGAAAGGAGCCAAAGTTTATTTCTGTATCCACAATTATTCAGGTGGAACAAGAACTAAGAGGCATATAGAAGCTACTATTATTTACACTTGGAATCATACATACAACATTAGAATTTAATTAAAAAAAGATACAAATGAGTAACTATATTTTTTAACCTAATGTGAAATAGGATTTCATGTTGGACTATAAACTCAATAAAATATTCTTAGAATGGTATAGTACAACTAAAAAAATGTCAAGAACATGAAAGCATTCACTTCTAAAATACCTTACTGCAGGTACACTACTCTTACTTTCATGTCATAACTACACAGTGTATAAAGAAGTGTTAAAATAAAGCATTCTATAAAGTCCATTTTCTGGAAATATGAAGCACAAATGTATTCATTAATTTTTTTCACATTTAACCTATGCAGTCTAAAACAGCTTGTACATAGGATGTTACTACAGTGCCTTTTTATCACTGGTGACAGAAGTTTTAAGGGGCAGATGAGATTGCCTTGCCTTGGAACACAGTTTCTCTCTACCCACTTTTCTGAAAGAATAACAGACTGAAGCAATGTCAAAAATGTGAGATAAGTTGGGCTTACAGATGTATTACCCTGAAGATATCACAAAAACTAAGAACATCAGAAAATATAAAGATACATAATTTAGACTTAGAACAAAGTACTTAAGATAATAAAAACATAATTAAGGATCTTAAGATCTTGTACTAGTATTATTACAGTAAGCGATGCAAAGGAAATTTCATGGATTAGCAATGTGGCATGAAAGGCAACAAAGGGAAAAAATGATAATTAAAGAATAAAAATGTGGTAATGATCCCAAAGCAGGCTTTTTATGAGGTGCTACACCAAGTGTAAAAATTAATGCAAAATGGGAAGATTATTTGTCCAATGTTTTGTCTCCAGTACTGTCCAATGAATATCCACAAAAAATGGTAAGAAACTTTACTTTACACACAAAGCTATAAGTCAAACTTTATTAATTCTCTCAAAAATGATTCACTACACAGAAGTTGTTTCGAGAATGTACAATGCAGATCCTGTTCAGATCAGTAACTTTAAAATAAAAATTGTGTTGGCTTATGTTATTGCAGAAGATACACAGCTGCAAGACAGAAGAAGGATGATGATATCAAAGTAATATGTGCTTGCACACCACTAAATGAAATAGTGATAGACAATGAGGGCTGGAGCATGTTGTGATGAAAAAAATGGCAAAGCAAGACATCTTTTGAAAGTGTTAACCAAACCCCAAGGTGGAAGAGATCATGTAAACTTTCGCACCTGGGTATATATGTCATACTAGACAGCTATGCAAGCCTGTGCAAAAAATAATTATATCAGGGAATAAATGAGGAAGGAAATGTAAACTAAGAAATAATGGTGTTCACTAAACTAACTTTTTACATTTTTATACTGCAGTCACACAGGAACCAGGGCAATGTAGGCAGTATAACTATGCCTCTAGCTGGACAGTCCAAGGCTCGAATCCTGACATGGAGAGAAGATTTATCTTTTCTTGAGCTCTGGGGACCACCCAGCTTCTTATTCAACAGGTACTGTGGTTCTTTCCCAGGGGTACAGCAGCTGGAGCATGATGTTGACTACTCAACTCCATCTAACACCAAGGTTAAGAATAAGTGGAGCTATACCTTTACTCCCCCTATATGTCTTCATGGTATGGACAGGGACAACTTCTCTTTCAGCAATGTACAGTTTTCTGTAAAATGATCTATCATGGAGTCACAACTGTATGGATGGTTATAGGCCTTCAGAAGAGCTTTTCAATTGTCATTAATAACAAATCAGCAAGTATGTGTCTTACTTTTGTACCTGTACACATTTATATGTCTGTCCGAAATCCATGGTGTACAATTACAATGACTACCTTCACATATCTAAATGGTGCAGTGCCACATGCAGTTGTACAGTCAATTGCTTAAACCTAGGACACACTCAAGCATGAAATATAAAGTAGTCCCCTAATAGGTCTTAACCTTGTCTAGGGAATGCACCAAAACATGTAATCTGCAGTGCACAAAAACTTCAATGAATTATATAGAAATAAACCTTGTATCAAAAGGAGCCTTTTTAGTGTAATGTGTTACACGATGATACTATGCGAACTAAAAAGTGATATGACATGAAATAAAAAATAATAGTATGCTTATGAAAGGCAAATTAAAAATCATTTTTAGTAAAGAATGGTGGCTTAGCTAGACTGTCAAAAGCAATGAAATCATCACTCAGGACAGCTAGTCTACCAACTGAATTTGTACTATGAAATTACACACAGCCTGTGTTACAGACTATTGGTAAATGAGTAAAATACAAGTATGCTTGTTGAAAAAAATATTAGCATTCACATTAACAAGGTACATACACAACAAAAAAACTCATTAAACTATAAAAATGACACCCATTCACAAGACGTTTTGCTTTTTTTTTTTATAACAATCCCTTTATATCCTTCCCACACTATAAGGAACTAAAATCATTTCCACATTATGAGGGCTTACCCAATATATTGTTCTACACGGTCGGGATGACAATACGTGACTTTAGTCTTCTGCCGCTAAGTAGATGAGATCTGGGGTTTTCTGGGATATTACGCAGCATATAGTGTAATTCCTGATCTTGGATTCTTGATCCTTGAAGATGGGATCGAAAGATTGTCCCGAAACGTCGGTAATGAACTGCCACTATACGTTTTGCAATATCCCTGAACAGAGCACACCTCAGGGTTAAGATAAATTACAAATCTTGCATTATGTTATACATACCAGTATCACGTTTACAAGAGGCCACAAACTCATAAGAGCATACTACACATACGGACTCCAAAATTTACAAGCGTACTTCCACTTTAATTCAAGAGTACCTCCTCATACTATCTGACCAAAAATTGGGCTAGTCGAAGTTCACACAGCGGCGCTGATACAGATTCAAATCTGGACGGCAGCTAGGACTTGATTGCTAGCTAACAACGTTTCGGTGAGTAGAATGTCTGGACATGTGAGACTAGCGGCTCCACCGAAACCTACCTATTCCCTGCTCCACACGTCTCATCACACGCGACTTGAATCTTGACCCCAAGAACTTACCTTGAATCACAGAGCCTGCTCCACTCTCTCTTCCGCGCTGCCCTGGTGATTTAATTTCCATTGTTTTATCCGATATGTATGATGCAAGCACATCCTACTAACGTGGCCGTAATTAGAGCACCATGTGCTTCGAAGATCACCTGATACCAAAAAACGGCGCCCTCCTTTTTTCAGCATGGATCACAGATCGGCATGGATGCTTCCACGGATTACAGGTATGACCATTGACAACTTGTTGCCATGTGGTCAGCGTAGAGTATCCGTGCAGCGGACCCGTGTAATCTCCGCGAGGTGCATTTATAGTAAACAGTGCAGTGAGTTGGTAACAAGGATCAGAGTTGGTTGGTAAATGCAGCATTATAAGTGTAAAACGTTGCGGACAGGACATGGTAGAAAACCTGCAAGTGGCTTTTTTACTTCCGCTGCATTTTATGTTAGCAACGTACACCAACCCCTGTTACTAAAATACAGTACACATAATACACACAATAACAAACCCTGGATTACAACAGGAATAGAAACCTCATGCCAACATAAAAGAGAACTTTATTTGATCAGTAGATATAGTAATTATTCAAAATTAAAGGCACACTACAAATCTTACTGCTTAATTTTGTCTAAAGTAATTAAAGCTGCAAAACAACTTTACAAGATTTGTAATCCAACAATAAAATAAAAACTACCTGGGATATTATAACAATGGAAACATGCAAAAACCATAAAAATAAAGGTACTAAACTCATAAATATAGATGGAAACTTAATTACTAAGCAACAATTCATTGCAGACTTTCAATAACTACTTCTTAACAGTAGCCAACAAAATAACTAGTAACATTAAAAATGGTAAAACTTCATTATATTGTAGCAATCCCATACATTGTCTCCATAAAAACTTTAAGCTCCCCTGTTCAAACATGAAACTAAAATATACAACACCCAAAGAAATAGAAAAAATTATCATATCACTAAAATCCAAAAGCTCTCATGGATATGATGGGATTCCTATTAAAATTCTAAAAGTAAGTACACCTTTCATCACATCTCCTCTAACATACATATGTAACACATCACTTTCAGCAGGTATTTTTCCCTCCCAATTAATATTTTCTGAAATAAGGCCCTTACGTAAAAATGGAGACAGAACAGATATAACCAAGTTTAGACTATCTCTTTACTTACATCTTTTACAAAGATTCTGGAAAAAGTTATGTATACAAGATTGTACCAACAAATCAACCAAAAGAATATATTAGCAACTGAACAATATGGTTTCAGAAATAATTCTTCATCTGAAAAAGCCTCCTTCAAACTAATAAATGAAATATTACTAGCACTTAATAATAAATTAACAGTTGGTGGGATATTCTGTGACTTAGAAAAAGCATTTGACTCTGTAAATCATGATATACCATTGTCTAAATGTGAATTTTATGTATTCAGAGGCAAAATCAGTGCACTGCTACAATCATACCTTAGTGACATATCAGAGAGTACTAATACATAATAGCTCTTCTAATACTACTGCTTTTTCAGAATGGGGCAAAATAAAACACAGTGTTCCTCAAGGTTCAATACTTGGTCCTTTGTTCTTCTTAATTTATATAATGATCTTCCAAATATGATAGCTGACCCATCAAAACAGATTCTATTTGCCGATGACACAAACATAATAATTACAAATCCTAGTCCCTCAAAATTTAAAGAAGATATTAACAATATAATTGATAATATAAATGACTGGTTCAGAGACAGCTCATTATCATTAAATGTTGATAAAACTTTCTACAATTAAGGCCTAAAATAGTTATGAAGTTAATACAAAAATAAGCTGTGACAATAAACAGATTAAAGAGACAAAAAATACCACATTTCTTGGATTAGATATAGATAGTTCCTTGTCATGGAAAAACCATATTGATCAAATGATGATTAAACTAAGCAGAACATGCTATGCAAATAGATATGTCAAACATTTTATGTCCCAGAATACAGTAAGGACCATTTAGTTTTCATATTTTCATTCCATCCCATCATATGGCATAATTTTCTGGGGTAATTCTACATACAGTTCTAATATTTATAAAATTAAAAAAAGGATAATTATGAGGGCGAGTCAAATGAAAACCTTAAACATAACTACTTGTAGAATAACTATGAATGCCAGAAATAGAGATTTATATGAATCGAATTCAGAAATTCATAATATTAACACTAGATTTAGTTCTGACTTACATACTCCAACTGCAAACTTAACAACTTTCCAAAAAGGTCCTTTTATTTTGGAATCAAGGTTTTTAATTACCTTCCTTCTAGCCTCAAAAATACATCTCATGACATAAACCAATTCAGATGTTTTAAAAAGTGTCCTTCTTATAAGTTTATTTTACTCATTGGAGGAATATTTTGCTTGGAATTTCAATTGAGATCTTGGCTCAGTGTAATCATTTTAAAAGTAAACATCAAAATATTTTTACATGTAACATAACTCAATACTATTCTATATTATTACTTTTAATTTGAATTCTTAACTCCTAGGCATATTTATATAAATACACATATATCTAGATGTAGTGACAAATTCAACTTCCAATTGGCCTTTAAATTTTGTATTGTTATTTATTATATTGTATTGTGTGGATGTCCATATAAGTTGTGTCGTAAATTGTAATCTGTAATTGACGTGTCCAATGTCACATATGCGACTGAATGGATGAACAAATAAACCAAACCAAAGTACATTATGCCATGTTGTAACATGTCTGTAAATAGATTATAGAACTACACAAAGTCAAGGATTCACGTTTCCTGCAACATGATGCTATGTTGTTTGGTGATTGGCTCCTAATGTTTCGAAGCACAATAATGCCTTCAATCTCAAGCGTCAGCCATGGTCAGCTGTACTTCTTGTACTGCTTACCCAAGAATATAAAGACACTAGGATCCTTCAAACTGTGGGAACAAGTCACCCAATTAACTGACATGAAATCAGTAATTAGTTAACCACAACACAGTGAAAACCTCAGATTTGACATTATACCAGGTTTGTTTAAAACTTTCTCAGAATGGGCATGATTTAGTATGATGGATCTTGTTCATGTTTTCTGGTCATTCTTAAAGCATTCTGTTGTCACATAAAGATAATTATTTGATTTAAACAAAGTGTGCATGAGCCATTTTTTAAAATGTTAACTGAGGAAGGCATTTGTGTAGACTTACTAAACATAGAAAACTGCTGTGAAAATGAAGCAGCAGTCTTCACAATGACAATCAAAATCATTCCCAGAATTGAGAAAACCACAACAGACCAGATCAGATAAGAAGACCATGCCCACTGTTTCTATTGCCTGTTGAGGTTTGGGACATTATGAGTCCCTTCATTTAGATAATACACTGAATTATGAATTCCCATCAAATTACTGCATCTACAAGAAGCAGGACAAAAGAAGTGTCAGGAACAATAGTGTAAACACAGCTGACTTCTTCAATACAACAATGCTTCCTGCATGCAGCACTCTTCAACCAGAAGATTCTTGTAAAAAATAAAACTCCAGTACTTGCACATCAACCATACTGCCCTGATCTCTCCAGCACTCTTTCCTACTCCCACGTAAGGTAGTATGAAAGGACATCTGCTTGAATTAGTAGGGGAACTGCAAGAGAAAAACACTAGAGCAGCTACCTCAAGATTTCTTCAAAATTGTATTTGGAATACTAAAATGGAAATGTTATTGCATTTATTGAATTCACAAGTGGATAGGACTATGTTGAAGGGGATCATGTTTTATAAAATATATTGGTGTGTACCATGTTTCATTTAATCAGTCTGAGAACTTTTTGAATAAACCTCACCCCTCACCCACAGTAACACCTCAACAAAGAAACACCTGCCCTTAGCATCCTGGAATTCTGTGAACATAAATTTTCATTATACAGTATCCCCACTTATCACCACATACTGTGGTGAACAAACTGTAGCATTGTGTTGGGATTTGACTCTTTAAAAATGTTTTCAGTAATTACCTCAATTAATACGTAAAATAAGCTACACACATATAATGACAAGTCTAGCATCCTCTGACTTGGCCCAAAGTGTGGGATACAAGTAAACTCTTTTGTTTTAAAACATGTAACATAGCAGCACAGAATTTTTGCAGTGTGCAGATTAAAATGTTAAATGACATAAATAGACATGGCAGGTCTTTGTAATGAATGTCAAGACAATCCGCAAGTTACAATGATCTGCTAGGATGTCATACAGTATGCCCTGCTGGAGATAAAATGACATTCAATTGGAATATGGTAGAGAGTGCCATACCACAGTGTAAACAGCAGAGTGTGACTCTCCATGTGACTAATGTCCATATGTTATAACAAGTATGAGTAGTCTGAAGCTGCGTGGTCACAACTTCCTTTCACAGCAGAGATGAATAAAGATGATCATGCACAAATACTGTCCTTGTGTTTGGTAGAAGGTTTGTCACAGAAACCTAAACTCAACTACATGCTTTTATTTTTTGTACCTTTCATCTCTTAATCTACAAATTATTTGAAGCTGCAAGCACAGCTATGGCAGGAAAAGACAATAATGTACAGTGACTGGTAATTCAGAAAGATAATGAAAAACAAGATTAATATGCAAATGCAACCTTGCTGTAATGTTAAATATTATTTGTTTGTGTGTGATTTTGTTTAGGAATATACAATGAATAAATTAAAAAAAACCTGAATGGCAGGGCATACTATTATTAACTTTTGTTCAGGCCATGATATTAAACCTCTAAAGAATATGGAAAGACACAACTGGAAAGAGCCTCAGACGAAAAGAATAACAATTCCTGTACCAATAATATTCAGCACATCTTTGTTACATACGAACAAGGAGCAGCTGCACCTAACGACCTGCCATATATATCATATACAGAGTGTTTCACGACTTTAGGGCATAACTGCAGGAGGTGTATATACCTCCTCTTTGTGATTACTTAACCATGACTATTCTTTCCTCCATGGCATCTATCATGAGATTTCATTAAAAGAATTTTTTAAGTTCAGATAGCAGCAGGGATACAAAATTACCAATTTCAGACTACTAGCCCCTTAAGAAACTGCATTTGCCAGTACACTAGCAGTTGTACTTTATTGAAGTAAATTTGTACAGAACATGGCAAGAGAATGTGATGATAATCAGATCTCTGTTTTGATGAACTGGGTTGAATACAAAACAAAACAAAAAATCACAGAGTATCAGCAGTAAAATGCCATTTAATATTCACATTTCACTTTTTAAAATAGCATCTCTTAATTGGTCTCCATGGTATGCAACACAATGTTGTAATCGTGACTGGAAATAAACATAACTGCACAAAGGCACACAACTTGCTCCTAGTATTCCAGTATGTTACTTACAGTTGAGCTCTGAACATCAACATATTCTTTTGTGGCATGTTAACGGACAAAAGAGTAAGTCACGGTCTAAATTACAGCCAATGATAAATGTCTGCTGCTTATTTAATGTTGCGTACAGCTCAATTGAGAAAAAAATAATAAGTTTAACTTAGCATATTTCCTTGGTCTGTTGGTTAATATCTGATCATAACTACAGGACTATCCTGCATGCCAGGAAGGCCATTCTGGAGACGTTGTTTAAAAATACAAAGTATATATTAAATGGCATCATTACTACTGATACCCAGTAATTTTTTTTCTTCTTATATTCAACCCAATTCATCACAACAGCTATCTGAAAATCATCACATTCTATTGCCGCACCCTGTAATTGTGTGAGATATGAGGTCTATGAAGCAGTTAAAGATTTAAACTGTGTATTTCTAGATTTTGACATTGTAGGCTGTTAGGTGGATACAAATGTTTTGGCAGAAAATGCTGCCAGAATATGCAATGTCATAACCCAGAAGACCATACTGTGAAGTTTCTACATATATATATATATATGCATGTATGTGTGTGTGTGTAATTGATAACATAACAGGGATGTGTCATTTTAAAAGTAATGAAGTTTATACTCAACACCAGTCTCTGTTAAATATCCCACAGCTGCATTTCTGGATCCATGGTTACATGAGTTGCTTTGAATCAACACTTAAGAAATGAAGATGTAAAGTAGTAGTAATAGCATCAATTCCTGTGACTGACAAGTTTTCATTTCTTGATGACTGATATCAACTGCTAATCACTCTTGACATGTCATGAATTCCCACAGAGAAACATGTTTTCACCATAGTGTATTCTTGAAGGTTCAGTGTCTTTCAGGGAGATGAGATGAATGTGTTGTCTAGAATAGTTTGTAACCCGCATGGTACACACACAATCAGGAAAATGGGAATAAGAAAAGGGAGGGAAGAATACATCTCAGAAAAATAATCCTTGAAAGGGCTTAATAAAATATGAAGATGTGGCACAGATGTATCAGGCAGTGAAGTAGTACTAATGGGTTACTTAAGGTTGATGGATTTTTCCCTTTCTTGAAAATATGGACGATGATCCTTAACATTATTCTCTCTTAAAGGTTTTGGTGAAGGATGATGTCACCGACTTCTCAAATACTTTTGCTGGCACAGTGAAACTGTTCTGTATGACCTAGAATGAGCACCTCATTGAGAAAATGGTGCACTGTATTTTCTTTGTGAGTTATTTAATGATGCTGTCACTATCAGAAAGTATACAGAATCAAATAACATGGTGACTGGTGAATGACTAGTAACAGAGGACTCAGAAGCTGTTATGGCTTTTCACAGTCCTAGTCATTTGTCTCACGGGACTCAGCAATCCATGAAGAACACCAGTCACAATAGCCAGTATCCTGGCACCTCCTGCATGGAAGTACTATTGCTACATCAGCCTGTTCAGCAACACACTGGTTGTTTCAGCTCATATACTACAACAGATATATATATATATATATTATTCCTATAAATTCATATCACCTCTCCATTAATCCCCCATAAAATATGCTCTACTTGCTATTCATATGACTCCCACCACACACACACACACACTTATTTCTCCTGTATGTGAAACTACATCAAGGCCTTGTTTTACACCCTAGTTGTGTTCCTGAAAAGTGGGTGTAAATATAAAGTGATATTCCCATAAGAAACAAGGGACTTACATAAATGGAAATAAACCACCCAAACAGCATTAAACTGAAAATGAGAGGGCATAAATTAGAAGGTGGTGTTAAAGCAAAAAGGCCCAAAATAAGGCCTTGGTGTATATCTTTCACAGTAATCACTGTATAAGTTGGACTGTTTTATTCACTTGTAGCAAAGATGCACATACATGCAGCCAAACAGTTTTTTCTTTTTGTTGTTCACTGCAATTCAGTAACAGCCATTGCAACAAAATTACTGTACATGAAGAACTGCACACTGGATTTAGTTCACTACACTTCAAAATAAATTACACTCTGTATGAACAAGTGCTACAAGGTACAAATTCATACACGGAACTCATGTTCCCTGTGGTGCATTATTGGCCTCTATTTTCTCCTTCTCTCATGTACCATTAGTCTCTACTCTCTCTTTTTCCTTAATTAGTCGTATCTGCTCCTCCAGCTTTGCTGTTATACGTTCTTGTCTGGCTTTCTTCTTGGCCTCTTTGGCCTTCTTGCGTTCTTCTTTTTCCTTCTGCTCTAACAACTCTTTGAAGCGCTCATCCCGAGGATCAATTTTGAATCCAAAGTGACGACGCACTTCCTCTACCAACCTATCCTTCTTTGCCTAGAAAGAAAAGAATATTTGCAGTGGTGTACAATACTGGCCAAGTCCACCTGGTAACTCAATTAATTTGGGGCTCACTATAATTATTACTCACCTCCATCTAGCATTCAGTTTGAGACTAAGCAGTGTTAACCTCTAAAAATGCCCTCAGTGCTTTCATGGCTTGCATAGGACAACTTTAATTTTTACCTATTATCATTAGTGAAGTTACTTCCAACCTCAGAACTTGCTGTCTGTCACAAGGACAGAATTCAGTCCAGAGGAACCTGAATGAATTTTTAGCATTAACATCTATTCCCTGCCTGCTCACCCCCCCCCCCCCTCCCCCCAGTCAGTTTCAATAAAAGTCATAAGTCAATTTTTTTATTAAAAATGTCATATAAAAAGGTAAT
>Ga0123352_10015125_pt1 | contig 12282 bp, 7 predicted proteins | sample TergutLab28metaG_FD_89700 | JGI IMG/M metagenome (GOLD analysis project Ga0123352, IMG submission 89700) | Labiotermes labralis P1 segment gut microbial communities from Petit-Saut dam, French Guiana - Lab288 P1 | ecosystem: Host-associated > Arthropoda: Insects > Digestive system > Gut ... | reverse complement strand
TTAGTAATTAACCAACTTAATGCACAAATTCTTGTTTTATAATAAGTTTATTATATGCCTCTACATGTTTCGAGCACTGTGTGCTCATCATCAGGAGGTCAAAATTGTATTATACAGCATCTGTATAATACAATTTTGACCAGTTGGTTAATTACTAAGATTATACTGAGCTGCATTACCATCTCCTTCCTGATTTTGCCACATCAACTGCTTACCTTCTGATACAGGTCAGGTCTTGCGGTGGTTTTCTGGACCTCAGATTCTAGGAAGGTACGAGTCCCCATCTTTATGTCCATGACATGAGGGTCAGAGAAGCCATGAAGAAGATCTTGAATCTCAATGAACTTCTCTCCATGATATTCCACCTCTCGGAAATACCGTGGTACAATGTCTCTCATAGCAGGATCTGAACTGAGTGCTTCATACACTTGACGCTCAGCATCCTCAGGCCCACCACTCCGTTTCTTCCAGATGGTACCAGGACCTGCTGGGGCAAAGCAGTCTGGATGACCTGACAGCTGGAACCATGAATTCTGTCTATTCTTTAGAAGGATGTCACTAGCTGGAGCAGTCAGATCCAGGGCATTCTGAAAGTACAAAACAGACAACACTATTAATGCAAAGCATTAACCCATACTAGTGTATGCACTGTGTCCACATGCTTCTAGCTGTCCTGAACAGCTTACATGAATAGGTTGACAATAATTTTTTTTGTAACTGTGGGTATGTTCTAAGGTACAGAGAAGCACCAATGTTTCAGAGTAACTTGCTGCCTCCATCTTCAGGGTACAAAACTTATTGAGGTAAAAACCAAATTTGACACCAATCTAACATTACAACTTTGTGCAGTTCAGTCTTTAAACTTTGAACCAGGAGATCTGGTGTAAGAGACTCAGTGATGTACTAAATGTAAAAATAAACACAAGACCCAGTGAATCCAAATATGGATGGTGACATCTAGAATTGTATCTCTGTATACACATAAATCACAAATGTGCTATGTGACATCTGCCAAAACACACTGGTTGCAGCAGTACTACTACTACTGAGAGGTGACACCATGAGTCGTCATTTTTATGCAGAATATTTAATTAAAAGAGCTACTTAAAACTTGTGATTCATAATTTTTCAGTACTGGATACAGTTTTAAACACAGCCGGATTGTGACAATGCTTTAATTAAGTACACAGACTGGGTATAGTTCTTGTACTGGATCAAGCAGTGCAAATGTCCGTATGTCTAGACCGGTATTCTCTGTCCTGGCACTGTGCACAGCTGCTGGTTCACACTGACATTCTGGAGAAACATTCCGTCTCCATCTTCTAAGCTGAAGGAACTGGAATACCGATTTTGATGCTAAACTATGATGCTGTATGTTATCAAAACCCAAGACTTCATACACACCAGTGGTGTCCAACCTTGTGTAGCAAATGGCAAGAACATTACTGTGGACTGCACAGCCAGTTGCATGTGCAAAAATCAAAGTAAGTGGTATAGCTAACTTCTAAATTGTGTAATTTATCATAGTGCATGTGCCTCCATGCACGCACACAAGGTCCACCGAAAATGCATGGTTGAATTTCAAGGTGATTTATTCACATCAAAACAAAGAAAAAAGCTTAAAAACACACACACACACACCTGCCTGGCAATGAGTGGTTAATGAGTTTATCTGAAAGATTTATTCAACAATCAATGTTCTGACTGTGTAATATTTTACTTACAACTGACATTATACATTTATAAGTTTCCAGTTTACTAACTGTTGAGTTCTTATTGTTTATCAAGTCACAACTCAAAAAAAAAAATGCTCAAGGTGTCCTCTGCCGAAGTAGGTGCACACATGGACATGTCTGATCATGGACTGCTGCACACTTTCAAAGGTCCTCAGGTGGTTGCAAACGATTTAACGGGCATGAAAAATGGGCTGGTGAAGAATCTCTTTATTTTAAATTGAAGCTGAATATACACTGGTGTTTTTAAGTGTCTCCACAGATAAAAGTCTAAGAGGACTGGTATCGGGGGAAATGGGGGCTTTCCTCAAAAACTATTTGCAGACATATGTTGATATTAACTTTCTTCCTTGTTTTGGTGTGGGGGATCTCACTCCTGAAGTTTCCCAAAGCATTTTACATATACCCTGTATACGATTCACAAATTTGGCTGCAGGCTGAATAACACAACGTGGCAGATGGTACGCGGCCCGCAGGTTGGTCATCTTGTGCTTAACAATTATTCCCCACCATGCAAACCTGAAAACTCATATCAGTATGTGAGCTGTGCACCGAAGGACAGGACAGTAATAGCAAAGAGATGGGTGAAGGCATCAACAGGGAAACAGAGCCCGTGGAAAGATTGGCGAGCACATCATGTGTGGCCATAGCACATAGTCAATAGAAATGCATGCAAATAAAATGAGTTTCCTACAGTTCAGCGGTCTCAACATGCCTCTATACCAGACTGCAGAATGCAATCGTACCTCCTGCACAAATGACATGCTATGCAAGCAACACTTCACATTACAATTCGGGGATCCAAAATCTTGACGGAAAGTGACTGGCACAAGCGGCCCATCTCTTGGCCACCTCGTGCCCCTGACCTTACAACGTTTGACTTATTCTGTAGGTATGTAAAACATGCTGTTTACATTCTACCACTGCCCATCTATTTACCATAATTTTATGGGAGGATACCGGCTGTCACAGCTATGGGCCACAGACCATGAGATGATCCTCACTGGAGGATGGGTGTGTCTGGTGCGGCATGGGGGGACTGTTGGCTATTGTGGGACTACTGGACTGCTATTGGTAGGGTTGACAGGCTTTTCTACAACTGCACAGACTGAAAACATTGAGTAATTCAGAGTAGCATGTAGTGAGTGAGTGCAATGTGTGTGTGAATGCCTGCAGAGATTCGTAGTAGCAATTCATCATTTACCACGAAAGTGCATGTGCATCTATCGCATTTGTAGCTGGGGTCATCTCCTTGCCTGTGGATAGCAGATACATCTGCCACATGGACTGAATTTCAATATAAACATGATGTGTGCCGGGATACACACACTGTGCCTTCCCCGCACTCTTTAAGTGTATGTCACAAAAATTAGATCACATAACATACCAAAATATACTCAGTTCACATTCCTCAGCTTCTTACTTGTTGAGGCGTATTACATGTAAACTCAGGATGGTCTACATTTCTTCTGATTAACATGTAACTTGTCTTGTATCTACATAAACTGTTGGCTGGTCAGTCTACAGCACGGCCTGCCTGCCACCTAGGCGTTGTGTGATAGCTAAAGTGCTGCGAGGTCCTATCCTATGACACCACTGGTTTCATACGGCCACACAGAAAGTCTGCGATTTGTCTAGCTAGATGACATGGGAAATGTTGTTGCCTTTTTCACATTTCTGTGATGTCAATCTCTGACGCATTTTCAACACAAAGTTTACACTTAGTCTGGTTGTCAATTCCCATGTAATTATGACACAACTGCTGAATTAATTTTCATGACATCTCACATTTGGCAAGTTTTACTACAATTTATCGGCACATTACAGACTTCTTGCTAAGAAGGTCAGCTGACCAGAACTGTCCATTAATGCAATGTCCACACATTCTGCACCACCCAAAGTAAGCTCTGACTTCTGACCTGTCTTGATGCCAACCTGCAATATCCTGGTTAGTCTTCTATGTTATATTTCAAAGTAAGTCTCTCCTCTTGCAACAGCTACATTCCCAGCCCATCATAACCTACGTCTCACTATCCTAACAACACCAGTTGACTTGTATAAACCATTATATTCCTCGTTACATAATATCCACACCAGCTACATTCCCAGCCCATCACAACCTCCTACATCTCACTATGCTAACAACACCCGATGACCTGTATAAATCATAGTGTTCCTGGTAATAAAATATCCACCTCAGTTACATTCCCAGGCTATCATAACCTACATCTCCCTATCCTAACAACACCAGCTGACTTGTATAAACCATTCTGTTCCTCGTTACATAATATCCACTCCAGCTACATTCCCAGCCAATCACTACCTCCTACATTTCACTATGCCACCAACACCAGATGACCTGTATAAATAAGCATGTTCCTGGTCACAAAATATCCACCCCAGCTACTTTCCCAGCCCATCACAACCTCCTAATCTCACTATGCTAACAACACCAGATGAGCTGTATAAACCATTGTTCCTTGTTACGTAATATCCACCCCAGCTACATTCCCAGCCCATCACAACCTCCTACATCTCACTATACTAACAATAACAGATGACCTGTATAAATAATAGTGTTTCTGGATACATAACCTCCAGCCGGATATCACGCCCACTCACCAGTGCCAGGAACTTCAGAAGTGACCTGTCCTCCACGCCCGCAGACTCCTTGCTACTGCAATTCTCCGCGTGGCCAGTACTCGATCTGCCGCCGCCGTTCCGTGTTCCACCACTGCGACGCCAGCGTTTAAACGTGCTTCCTTGTGCACCTGAGGGAGCCACCGGAGTCGGAACCGCATCGTTTTTCTTGGCGGCGCTAGATGACTGCCGCGGCCGCCAGAGCTCACTCAAGTCCAAACCTTTCTCTGCGGTCTGCAAATGAAAACGAATTAAGAGGATCGGCAGGCAAGCACACTCACATTTAGGCTATAATACTGGACAGCAATCTGACATATGGACCAACGGCTTCAAAAACTTTCTGTAGCTCTTCACCGTTTAATATAACACAGAAAATGTCCGATGGGCGCAACACCTCAGGCGCGTTCGTGTAACCATTGTTGCAGCGGAAAGGCAATAAGTATTACCATATTCTGAGTGTGTGTTTGTAGCCTTGGGTATCGAGCAGGTAATGCGCATGCTCCGTATTATACTGTCAATGTGTGGCCTGTCTAGCTGTACCACATTTTTCAACCTTACCTCACCAACGGCACGATTTTCGGGGGGGGGGGGAAGTTACTGAATATTTTGATTTTCCATATAACTTTTTTCTGAAACATTCCTAATTATAAGAAGAATTCAGCCATATATTGTCATAAATGTACACACTGGTCTACATGCAAAGTACCCATTATTATTGTCAGATTTTAATGAGACTTGAAAGGTCTCGACAGACTCTCGAAAAATACTCAAATATGGAGTTTCATCAAAATCCGTCCAGTGCTAGCCGAGTTATTCCGTGCGGGCGGACAGACAGCAGACATGACGAAGATAAAAGTCGCTTTTCGCAATTTTGCTAACAAAACTAACTGTCGCTTTTCTCAATTCTGCAAGCGTGCCTTAAAACCGTCAATAATTTCAAGATAGACGCAGCAAGCAAGTCACACTAAGATTTCTCCTGTCTTAGCAACCCACACTGGAATCGTGCATTTTACAATCGATCACGCTCGTCTGTGATGCTGGTGTCAGAATATGGAAACAATTTTAAGAAAACTAACAGTGGAGTGACGCTTCAAAATCGTGTTTTCATCGGGTACTACTTTCAAACGGTACAGCACACCACCCCTTTCAATGCAGTCTACAATTGACCACGAACTTCTGTTCTTCGCATGGCATATATTACACAGAAACTGTACTTATCTCTTACACGGCGAGATATCGTATTTCTTGTAGTATATCGTATACGGCAAGATACTGTATCACACACGGAAGTTAAATGAGAGCTATTTTTGTTCCATTTTAACCGATCTTGGAACCGGTCGACAGAGCTGAGGTTGAGACTTTCCATGACGACAGATGGAGGGAAAATCTGTATCTGCTTTTCACAGTTACTCTGCTAACACCACTAAAACACTGCACTCTCCCTGACATGCTTCCGAGCTTTTTTCCTTCCTGGTCGGGCTAAGGACTTATCAGCATTCCCGGTACATCAGGCTATTTAGATGGATGGCTGGAGTCAAAGGGTTACATTTTGACGTTTATTTAGTCATGTACTTCAAACACAGACTCCTTCAATCAGAGGGAAGAAGCACTATCCAAATGCAGTCAACAAGATCTTACTCATTCCCACCACAGATGATACTCCCTGTCAAGCCAACACGCTTTCAGCTAGTCAGAAGATTCTTACCTTTGACGAAACCCAAAAGCCATCACCGGGTTCACAAAAGTCCACCAATGGTCTCTATTCTGATCCAAGTTAATCCAGCCCAGACTCTCTCACACTATTGCTCTACGATACATTTTCAACGTTTTCCTCCTGCCACTTCGTAATTTTTCCAAGTGTCTTCCCCCTCACGTTTCACGACCAAAATTCTGTAGGCATTTATGTTCACTCCCACGCCTGCTTCGCGCCCCGCCCCACGTATCCTCCTTGTTCTACTTACCACACGATATTCACCATACCCTTAACCCCTATTACTTTCCTAGGTCCAAATAAACCTCTCAGCAACCTGTTCTCCAACACCCTCAAACACTGTGATTTCAGGCTTCCGCCGTGAAGCAGACGAGAACTGCGTTCTAGCGAGAAGTGATGATTCCTTACCGACGTTTCGGGGCACCCTATCGGGTCCAATCTTCAAGGGTCAAGGGTATCCTTGAAGACGGGACCGGTAGATTGCCCCGAAACGTCGGTAAGGATTCACCACTACTCGCTGCGTAATGACCCAGAAGAAGCAGTTCTCACCCTCAGTGTTATTTCCTTTAAGTGAGGTGCCAAGGACATCAGGTTTAACCGGCGCTATTAAGGGGCCCGCCATATTGCAACTGGCGAAACTACTTCCAAATCATCGATCAGTGCTCTGCATATTCAACACGAAAATTCATTAATTCCAGAGCAAAACGGTAGGTGTAGTTCCACCGCGACTCATCTGAACAAAGTCCAATGCATTCCCTTGACTGAGGTAAGGCTAGTTAACGAGGTGAGCATTTCAACGTCACTACGAAAGGTACCTACGTACAGTGACGTCACACGCACGCACAATCAACGGACACCCTGAGACCTCCCATGACGCGCCCTCGTCACACGCCTCGGTGACAGGAACGTTTCCTTCTCACGCTCCAAACGCAAACCAACACTAACGAAACGTTTGTGTTTCTTGAAGTCACGCCGAGTGCCGATGCGTTATGAACAAATTTCGGGGCAACCAAAGTTTAAGCACAAACATGTTGATTCTTTTCTACGTTCAAATGACACCTCCAAGGCCAAAGACCATACCCGAATCTGCAATTTATTACACAGCACTTCGTGATAGTACAATCATACAACAACAGAGAACCCCAGGAACTTAACTAACTACATGCAGCAGAGTCCTTCTGAGAGCTAACCGGTTCTCAGCTAGTCAAGAAATTTCCCGCACTTTACGTAACCCGAAGGTTCATCACCGCTTTCACAAATGCCCGCCACCTGTCCTTATCCTGAGCCAGATCAATCCAGTCCATGTCCCCATCCACCTTCTCGAAAATCCGTCTTAACAGATCCTCCCATCTATGCCTGGGTCTTCCAAGTGGTCTCTTTCCCTCAGGTTTCTCAACCAAAACCCTGTACGCACCTCTCCTCTCCACAACACGCGCCACATGTCCCGCCCATATCAGTGTTCTTTGTTTTATCACCCGAACAATATTTGGTGAGTAGTACAGATCATTAAGCTCCTCACTATGTAGTTTTCTCCACTCCCCTGTTACATCGTCCCGCTTAGGCCCAAATATTCTCAACACCCTATTCTCAAATCCCCTCAGCCCACGTTCCTCCCTCAACGTGGGCGACCAAGTTTCACACCCATACAAAACAACAGTCAAAATTATAGTCGGGGATTTAACGTGTCATAAAAAAAACGCACCAATGCAAAAAATAAATTTAGAAATATGTTGAAATTTTAAACATCTGAAGCACGATTGTTTTGAAACGAACACAAAAAAATCCAGTTTCTAAGTTGCACATTCACTACTAGGACCAACAGGTTAATGCAGTATGACGAAGCAATTGCTGTTTATTGTGAGATATATATATATACACACACACGCCCATACATATAGATACATACACACAATACATTCATATACACATACATACAGATAATACATACATACACACACACACATACATACTTATATACACACACATACATACACATACATACACACACACACACATACACATTACATACATACATACACATTACATACACACATACATACATACACACACATACATACTAACATACATACTTAGTTACATCTTGTATAAACATACGGAATGTAGGTCTAGGGTTTGCAGGGGGAGGGTTGTCAACGGGGAGGAACTTGAGATAGGAAATAAGTGGTCCGAAACGTCTCCTTAATACCGAAATCGGTGTCGGTACTGCGGCTGGTACAGCAGGTTCCAGCACGATGCGCACCGCCCAATTTACGCACGCTGTGACGTATGATGTGGTCGCGGCATTTCGCGTGCGATGCGACGTCGCCTGGCCACCACGACCCTTCTTCCTTTGGGTTCACCTGAAGAGTCCCATTTATTTGACCCCAGGGCAGACAGACAGAGGAAGATCTCGCAGCTAGAACACCAGCAGCGGTTGAAACTATTCGGAACATGTCGAGGACCTTGCAGATGTTCCGCCAGAACATGCTGTGTCGCTACAGTGAAGCCGGTGTCGCCACTTGCAACAGTTCTTGTGAATTAAGTGGAAACAAGGCCATTAACCCTTACACTGCTAACGTGGAGAATATGGTGAGCTCCTAATAATGCCAACAAATGGCAAATGGGATTTAATTCGACGTTTGACGGGGTAAGTATCCCACACTCGATGCACAACCAACCGACATTCATGAAAACGAAACATTTAAAGGAGGAGCTGCTCTCAGAAATAAGCGTTCGCAGTTCCACTACATTCCCGACCGCAGTACCGACGTTCATTTCGGTAACAATACATTACCGATCACATGTTTCATGTCTCGAATTACCCCCCTCCCCGTCCTTGACCTCCTACAACCCATAAAATTTTTGTGAAAGCTGCCCAGTTACACCCTGTATAAATTATTCAGTTACACCCTGTATATAAAACGCGGTGCTTTAACGGATTAAATACGAACATCATCACTCATTACTGCTGTACGCCGTTGTGCCTCCTGTCACTTTCTAGCACATAGCAACGGACAGCACCAAGTCAAGTCACACTGTATGCTCTATCACTTACGAAACGTTAAAAAAAAACCCTGAACGTCACAGGAACTTCTACACAACCAGACGCCTAACGCACTGATTCATACGTCTTCCTATTTCTGAGAGAGATATGCAGTTTCCGGTTTTCATGATGCGTTCTTTATTTTCTTGTATGACTGATCACAACACTCATCACATGACGAAAGCTAATTTCCACACATCACATATTCACGGAAATGCAAAGTGACATCCAACAAATCCACTCTCCACCAATAGACAATATACTATGGCGCGCCTATCAGGTCGCCAAATTACAAGAAGTGCAGGCGGGTACACTGAAAACTTAAGCTGACAGGCGTTGTGACATCACAACAGGTTGCCCCAGTGTGGATTACTATGAAACTGTGGGGACCAGCAGCATGGATGAGTACTGACATATAAAACAATGCGAGGTTTGGAGTCCCTGTGGTAGTGACCGTGAAAAGTTATATATTCTGTTATGTGACGCCTTACAGTCTGGCAGATACTGACCGACGTTTTGGAGAACACCAATGCCACCAACTGTGGAGTAAAAAAAAAGAATTCGTGACCACGTAAAGATGACAGGGACATGATGACAGGATACAGATATACGAGTTTTTGGCTCCCTTGTGTCTTCGTCTCACCTTAACCCTCCGGTTCGCTCGCAGAGCTATGTCCCTGCTCCAGATGCAGATTAATTTTAGTCTTCTAAGGGTTAATCTCCTATTCACTCCTAAGTAAATCACATTTTCATTTATTACTGCAGTTCCCCAAACACTCCAGCCTTGCCACATTCTAGAACCTCATACACTTCAGGCCACACATTCCCTTATGAACTCATATAATGATATCTCTTATTGTTTATAGTTAATCATCTTGAGGCCATTAACATTAAACTCGTAAGTGCCGGGCACAATTCTCTCAATGATATTACCGGGCTGCTGACAAGTGCTTAGCCCGACCAGAAAAGAAACAAGCTGCGCCTGTCAAAAGTGTGATGGGCAGAGGAATGGATTGATTTGGCTAGGGTAGGGACAGGTGGTGGACTCTTGTGAATGTGGTAATGAACCTCCGAGTTCCATAAAATGCGGGGAATGTAGCTTGTTTCCTTCCTGGTCGGGCTAAGGACTTATCAGCATCCCTGTAATAAGTGAGATTTTTTACAATTCAACCACTAAATGTTGCAATGTCAGATAATGTTTTATAATAGTTCAAACGTGAAGTAAAGGTAAAGGTAAAGTGCACCCTTGTACAGGCACTGAGGCTCTGTACAGGCCGTACGGCCCATATGGGGAGTAGAGGTATAGCTCTACTCTTTCTTGACCACGGCACTAGAAGGGGATGAGAGGTGAGCGTCACGCCCCGGCCGCTCTTTACCCCCGGGAAAGACCAGGTACCCATTGTACAGAATGCTGACTACCCAGGACCGGTCTGGACAGGTGCAGAAAATCTCGCCCCCACCGGGATTACATCCCAGGACCGTCCAGCCCGTAGCCAGTCGCTATACCGACTGGGCTACCCGGCCCACTCAAACGTGGAGGAGCACATTGAAAAATGCTTAAACTATCACTTATTATTTAGGGACGGTCTAATATTTTGAAACTTTAAATATGCTAACCCGCGTTTTGTCTATTGTAAAACAACATGCATTTGTTCAACTGTAAAACTGATATTTCGGTTATTAAAACCCGCTAATACAACTGTATGCATCACTTTTGTGTGTTTTATACTAACGACCTGCAGATGATCGATTTGAATCGAAACATGCTGCCACAATACTTACTTACTTACTCCATGGAGCAGAGTCCTTCTTGAGAAGCTAACCGGTTTGCAACTAGTCAAGAAATTCCCCGCATTTTATGGAACCCGAAGGTTCATTACCGCATTCACAAGTGCCTGCCACCTGTATCTATTATGAGCCAGCTCGATCCAGTCCATACCCCCACATCCAACTTCCTGAAGATCAATCTTAATATTATCCTCCCATCTACACCTGGGTCTCCCAAGTGGTCTCTTTCCCTCACGCTTCCCCACCAAAACCCTGTATACGCCTCTCCTCTCCCCCATACGCGCTACATGCCCTGCCTCTCTCATACTTCTCGATTTGATCAACCGAAAAATATTGGGTAAGAAGTACAGATCACTAAAGTGTGTGTGTGTGTGTGTGTGTGTGTGTATATATATATATATAATTTATTAGTTGTGTTTGATGGCATTTAATTTTCTGTCACGATAAACTAACAATTTATACAATATGCGTTGTAAAACGACGGTTTGCGTATTATTTTATTTCATTCACAATTTCGGAATAAAGTACTGCTACATGAATACATACATACCACAGGCTTGGTCAACGAGTGACGGCAGGGCGTAGCAAGAGCAGCGACCACAGTGTGAGCCAGTCTGACAGCACTTATTGTTCGCATTGTCGTCTACCGCAGGTACAGCTTCACTACTGCCAAGCAGCAACAACCAACCCGCTAGATAAAGTTACAATACAACCAGCCGCGGGATGTTCGTCATATCCGGTGAACAAAATTTCTTCTTGCCTCACTCTGGACAATCTTGCTGAGCGTTCCTCAATATCCTGCTGCTTTTGGAGCCAACCCTGCGAGGGCCGCACGGCTTTCATCGCATTGACGTCAATGCGCGAGACTCCATGGCCTCGATACGCTTTCCCCTCGATGAAGGAAGATGTAACATTTATATAACATTACACGGACGTAAATAGGCGAAAGATTTGAAAATGCAAATATTTCCCATTTAGTGCATACACAGGGGCAAATTTTAGCATTCCCCATTATTTTGTATTCCTAAGGAACAACAACAACAGGCAATGTTCGTATAAAGTAACACTGTGACGCGTTGGTGTAAGCACTGTTGCTATGTCAACCAACAATGCCTCCCATGTGTAGTGTTTCTGGCCTACCTGTGCCTGTCAACAATATAAAACCGCTGAGTATTGCCATGGAAAAGCAAGAATGGCTTCCCTGTGCATTGTTGTCAAACTACAAAATATTTCGTACTGTTATCGATAATACAGGGTGGGGCATAAAGATCTCCCACTTTTCGAAGAGGTATTAAAAAAAATGAAAGAAGCTATCTAGAAAAAAAATTGAATATATTTCTGAAAAGTACATTAAAAACAGTTTTTTT
>Ga0123352_10015123_pt1 | contig 12283 bp, 7 predicted proteins | sample TergutLab28metaG_FD_89700 | JGI IMG/M metagenome (GOLD analysis project Ga0123352, IMG submission 89700) | Labiotermes labralis P1 segment gut microbial communities from Petit-Saut dam, French Guiana - Lab288 P1 | ecosystem: Host-associated > Arthropoda: Insects > Digestive system > Gut ... | reverse complement strand
CATCTACGCCTAGGTCTCCCCAGTGGTCTCTTTCCCTCCGGTTTCCCCACCAAGATCCTATACACCCCCCTCTCCTCACCCATACTCGCCACATACCCAGCTCACCTCATTCTTCTCGATTTTATCACCCGCACAATATTGGGTGAGGAGTACAAATCATTTAGCTCCTCGTTACGCAATCTCCTCCAGTCCCCCGTTACCTCGTCCCTCCTCGGTCCAAATATTCTCCTCAACACCATATTCTTAAACACCCTCAGCTTCCTTTCCTCCCGCAAAGTCAGCGACCAAGTTTCACACCCACACAAAACAACAGGAAAAATTCCACATTCCTTTAATAGAAGCACTAAACAATACTTCACAGTGACATTCCATGATAACAGGTCATAAGGTTAATCAAATTCAGTTGATTCGTCGCATATAAAGTTTAACGCTGTAAATTTCATAAAGCAGTCTACCACACAAACGTGTTGAAAAAAAAATATTTCAGCGTGTACTTCGTTTCATACACTTTAAACAAGCAAAGTCTTCAAATAAAAGTTGTTGCAATTAATGGGATGTAGGTTATATCTAAAATACCATATTTGTGTGTGACTCGTCTTTTTTAGGAAATAAATTTTAAAATTTAATTTGGGATCATGTGTGGAAACAACAGAAAACAAAATTATCGATGCGGACTCCCCAAACCAAATTACATACAAAGTTTTTATGCGGACGGACAAAGAAGACACCCAATAAACATCATATAAAAAATGTGCCACCAAAAGAGAGAGAACAAAGAGCCCATCCCACGTAACAGGCAACCTCTCCGACTGGAGCGTAACGGGTACCCTGAGACTACAGGCTTGCTGACCGAAGCAAATTTATCAACTTCTCCTTGTCACGAGTGAAGCATACCCAGATTCATATAGATAATTCTAAAATCATGACTTCACAGACAATTGATACTACTACTAAACGAGGAACTGCCCTATCCCGAAATCTCTGCAATTTTGGACAACAAAAACGTAGAAGGATACAAGAATTTGGGTCGTATCTCTACGCTAATACGGGTCAGACAGCACTCTTACTCCATGTAGTACATTCCACCATGAGAAGCTAACAGTTCTTCACCTAGTCGAGAAATTAACCCCCCACCCCACCTTGAGGAACATAATTTTTCATTTCCTTAACCACAAACTGTCTCCTTGAAATCTATCTTAATTTTACCTACACATGTACTCTCCGATTTCCCAACTGGGCTCTTCCCCAGAAGTCTCCCCCCATCAAAACAGTGCAAGTGTTCCTTGTGTCCCTCTTCGAGACTCGCGCTTTTTTATTACATTTAATTGTCCCAAAAACATACATATCACGAAGGTTGTGTGGGTTTAATGTATACAAATTTTCACTTATTTGTTTTTCTTTTATATGACAATTTCAAATATCTGTACTGAAAATGAAAACGGTAATGCAGGAATTATCCAGGATTGACTTCAAGCAGAAAAAAGGATATCTTGTTCTATCACGTGATTTAATAAGCACAGGGAGGCAACTTCTTGAAAGATCGCAATAATTTGTTGACATTATTAAGAGGTTGGTTGAATTTCCAATGCTTTCTACTCTCCGGCTGACGTCACGACACAGCAGAACATCCATCATGGCGACTGACAACACACAAGCCCCTATTGTTACGTCACAAGACTTAGACACTAACTACAATCATAGGTCAAAAAACATAACACAGTCTTCGGAAGATATCATAGACACGTATTTTTATATCCAAGGAGTGCCTGTTCCTGATGCAAAGCTATTTGTTAAGGAAAGTGGAGTTGTCGTTTACAGTAATGGTGATACATATTTTGCAGAAAGAGGTTGTTATCGAAACAAAGCGACAAGAAAATGTTTCAAGAAAATCTAAAAAGAAATCAACTGATTTCTAAGCTCAACACTTAACAGAGATAAGAGACTCCCAGCACCCACTGTCTAGGACGCTAACTGGATCTCACAGTTTTTTGGGGGTTAATCAATGTACCCCCTTCAGTCCAAAACGTAACCTCGAACCCACTACGAGCTGAGAGAGAGAGTAATAATTATTATAAAACCACGTCATAAGTAAAAGAACAAAAATAGGATTGAAAAAATTAATTAGGCGATGAAAGATGAAGGTTAGGCTTTGAAGGATCAGAGATACAAGCCAGATATTGTTCAGAAATGCAGAATCCCTGTCCGAGGAAAGCCGCTTACGGGCGGATATGACCACTGGAATTAGATGGCAGTGTTGCTATGAATGGCATTCATCTAAAGGGGGATACGTCATGGTATAAGATAAACAGAGCATTACAAAACAGGGCAAGTTTAGAACAAGCAGACGAAAGGGAAAGAAAAGGAAAAGCAGTTAAGAACTATTATATTAAAACAACCGTCAGAACTAACATACTTTATGCACACAGAACCTTCCAGAAAGTTACAATAATTTTGTATGGCGATAAAGGAAGCATAACAGCTAGACAGAGAAATAAGAGCAAAGTGTAGCATACACGTACAGGTTTTAATTAGGTAACGTTCCCAGAATACCTAAATAAAAGATGTCTTCAGTTTCTCATAAACTGCACAGTGAAACTTTGTGTGCGTAAATGATTCGAAATGTAAATTAGCAGAACGTATATACCGACACAAAACTCAGGCTTATGTATCAAAAACAACACAATTTTACGTTACCAACTTTCTCATTGTATATACGAAAATATGAGACAACACAGAACCCAAGCCAAGCTGCTAAGACAAACATCTACTCTCGAGAGAAGCCTAACAATGTTAAGCTCCTTTATAATGATATATCAACACGACAATAATCATACTGTGCTGGGAAGTAATTACTGTTCTATACTTACGACTTCATTTCGTTAGCTGTTGTCTGATGTCAGCTATAATAAAGAGAAACAGCATGAACAAGGCACGAGGAAAGACAGAGAGGTGTAAGCTCTGGGACAGACAAATTTATTATACACTGCGGCTCAAAAATAGGAGTTCTTATGCCTGATTAGTACAATTCACTACCAATCAGGGTTCACTGTCAATCAGGTGTTCCTGAGAGGCTGGTTATAAAGAAACCCAAAGAGCACAAAACGTGATAAAACCATGTAGATCATAAAGAATCCTTTTCGGGACACACTACAGATAGATCAAATACATTCGTTTACATATGTATATATATGTATACATACGAAGGGAGCAGACCAATTGCGCTAACATGTAGTATACGAGAAGATAACAATAAAATGGTTCTTCACGCAATAAAGTTCGGGAATACTGAGTACCTCGAACTGACTTGGGATACACTTTAGTCGCTGGCTCTCATCAGCACGGCAAAGAATTTGAGCCCCATAAAGTGAAAGAAGTTTACTGATCAACTGATGAGCGAATATTAGCTTGTAAATAAGGCCAACTTGGTGCACAATTTTTCTTGGTGTGTTTATATCTTTTCTCTACATGTTTCGGACGACTATGTGTCCATCATCAGGAGAAATAACTGTGTCTATAGGACACTTGTTACTTGTTATTCTGTGTGGATGACTGGTATACAGGGTACATCTGCACCGTACATGCCAGTCATCCATACAGTACCAGGTACACTTGGTACTTGTTATTCTGTATGGATGACTGTCAGGTACTTAGGGTGCACCTGCACCCTGCATACCTGACAGTCATCCATACAGTACCTAGTTTCGCAGAGATACAGTTATTTCTCCTGATGATGGGCATATAGTCTCCCGAAACATGTACAGAAAAGAAATAAACGTACTAAGAAAAATTGTGCACCAAGTTGGCTTTATTTACAAGATTATACAGGGATGCACGGTCAACATGACATAGAATATTAGCTTCTCTAGAAAGACTCTGCGTTACAGTACTAGGTATTTGAAAAACAACTTAATAATTTCGGGACACAGGAAGTTTCTTGTCAGTTAACAGATATACAGATGGTTTAAAAATTCCTCGCTGACAAGATGTTTACAAAATATATCCATTTAATGGAGAATCGACAACGAATTGCGCTATTTAAAGTACGGTTGAAGAACAGTGCCTGTGGGAATCAAAGCCTGGGCTTGTTATTCAAGCGACTCCTGTCGTAAGACGGAAATAGATTGGACGATGTTGTACGTGCATGGATCTACGTGTAAATGTATGTAGATTCATTAATCGCAAAGAACTAGCCACAATATTCTTCTACCTTGAAGATGGAAGTAGCATATTCCTCCGAAATGTCGCTACCTACCTACAAAACTACGAGGCCGCAACACATGCCAGAAGGCACCCACATGATAACCTTAAATCTCTTAAAAATATTCGACTCTGATGTCATGCAGCTTCAAGACTCAAACACTCAGACACCCGAGAATTCGGAAAGAATACAGGAATGCGGGGAAACCAAACTCTCTCGAATAAACCGTGGGGCTTATTTGGATCACATAAATTTCATATATGACAGCTGACAAAATTTTCTCGCGATCTGAGTTACAAGTATAATGCTTACAAATTTCAGATTACATAGTACCTAGACAGTCAGCTCATAATAAGGTACCTCCAATCCAATGAGCATTTTGAGGAGGGGGGAGGGAATTTTGCGCATTGATGCAAATGTGTTACTTTCGTTCATGTTTTATTCATCTTTTACCGAAGCGGTTATGTCAACAAACATAACTTCTAATACTGAAGGTGCAAATATGGAGTAACCCTGCTAGAAGTTACAAAGACCCGATTTCTTACAAGCGAAAAGGCAGTCAAGTAGGCTTGTATAAAATTCCGTTAGACTTGCGGATCTCTTAAAAGACTGATAACCAAGGCACTGCAGAGACTTGCGATGGTTTCCACCATGATGGCACCACAGTGCACACGGCAAGTCGGGTTATGGTCATTCTCAGACGACTGTTTGAAGGATGCTCGTTTTTAAGATTATGAGCCTGCTTTGGCGAACAAGAACTTCAGACGTAACCGCCTTAGGTCTATCGCAAATCCGAAATGGTTGCAGGGTGTTACGAAAGGACGGACGACTAAATACATAGAAGTGCGACGGAAATGAGAGTTCATGGCAACTTTGTGCAAGCGAACGAGAATTTAAGAAAATTGTCACAATACCTAAAGTGTAACGGACGGCATGTAGAACAGGTTATTTCATGAAATATATTTTGCAAAGGAAAACTCAACACGACGTTTCATTTTTTACAACCACGGTTCATTAACCGTGATCTTACAGTTTAGGTTTCGAAAACTCTTGATTCCAGCGTCGGGCTCATTTTTCAGTTATTCTCGTAAACATTGACAATTATGTAAGGTAACTATTTTAATTACAGTGAATTTGTTGCAAAATAGAGTTTAGGCTTCGTAGTCACCTGAATTGTCACGGTCACTTACAATTGGCGCTCTACATGTCTTACACACCAAACTTTTTCAGAAACACGACGGACAACAGCTGATTCCATAACTCCTGAGAACAAACTGGGGCACCCTATCTTAGCGAACTAGTGCCGTAGTAAGGCACACCAACAAGCAAATTGCCCTGTTAAGTGGATGTCGATGACAGCACAACGCCAAATCCCTGTCTTGAAGGTTTCCTTGGAGAAGGTCCAGAAGTTTCTTTTTCTCTCTTTTCTTTTACTTCTTTGTTTGACTGTAGCAGACAAGCAAACACGTTACATCCTCTTTCCGTGCTCTCACATGGCCCAGTAGGTACTGCAGATATCAAGTCTCACGTTGCCTCGTTCCTTCGATTTTGTGCCACAATGACAACACAACAGAATAAGCAACAAATTTTAAGAGTTTATTAAAATTTACAGACCTATTGTATTTGAATAAAGGTAGACCAACTTGATGACACTTACTTTATTATGTCAATTTACTGCTCAACATGTTTCAGATGTTAATACATCCATCTTCAGGAGCTTGCGACTACTTGGTGCGTTATTGTGTAGGCTGTATTGTGCTGACTTCAGGTGTGTTGGTGTTATGCAGTGGGATTGGTTGTTGGTGATGTGGTATCCGAGTGTAGGCTGAACCACTAGTGGTTCAGCCTACACAATAACACACCAAGTAGTCGCAAGCGCCTGAAGATGGATGTATTAACATCTGAAACATGTTGAGCAGTAAATTGACATAATAAAGCACGTGCCATCAAGTTGGTCTACCTTTATTCAGATATCAAGATGATGCACGGTCCAATACGCATAAGATTTACAGACCTATTGTAATTACGATAACACTGTTTGGGGCAACAATTACAGAACCAAAATTCATAGGATCGTCAGAACCTGAATAAACAACCCCCCCAAAAAGTTGAAAACGTTTAAACATAATTACATATTTTTCGCAAACATTGCAAGATTAAAGACACGTGTACTTACTTTCCAAACGAGTATTTGCGACTGTGCATACGTCGTTGGTTCACGTATTTTCGAGTCAAGTCTGCGATTGCAGAGCTACCGATAACAAAACAGCAGATCCCACGCTGCATGTAGTTATGTTTTAACGAGTGCTTTAAATTATAAGTGTGTATAAAATATTTTAAACACTAAGTGCGTGCCTTAGTAACAATTACAAAAGAAAGAATTCCTTTTTGTACGTATTTTATGCAATTAGTCTCTGGTAGAGAAATCACGAAACTGCATTTTATTTCCATGTTAAGTGTCATAAAGGGATGTTTCTAACAGCGAAGATGATAAAGAATCAACTCTTCAAAGTACGGCACATTGTCGATTGCTAACTAGCTACCGACGCTTATAAGGAGCTCGCTATCTCCATCTCTACCGTCATCTAAGAGGTGACTTGGGCTGTACTAAAAAAATCGACAAGTTCCCCCGAAACACAGAGTTTACTTCCAACAGAACCACATCTCAAGCAATCACAAGACTTACAATCAAAAATTTGATTGGAAGAGAAGATGTAGGGATACTAATTTCACATCGGAATCACGTAATTATAAACTTTACCTATAACACTCTCTGTACTTCTATATACGTACGTTGTGCTCCTCAATTCGTAATTTAACGTTTAACAAGTACGTTTGAACTCTATACACAACTTTTGTGTTACACGTTCTCCTTAAAGATGGCAACAAAAATGGCCGAAACATGTAGGAGTTAGTTTCATATTGGGACTAGTGCAATGGTATGGAAATAAACTTGCTTATATCCCCAAACCTTTTGCAACCACCTAGACGCCTACATGAAATCACAAAGAAGAAGCCCACAATTTAGAATTCCACAGTAGCAGAAACCACAATCCACACCCTCTGTTTGGGTGAGAGACCGATCCCAGGTCGAAATAAGGTAATAAAATTAGCGCTTGGTATGTGGGATCCTAGACACGGAAAACGTATCTTGACGTCATCAACCAAGATGCGGCAGCACCGAGCAAAAACGTGTCAGCGAGATGAAAAAGATTCAATTTTGTAATGTCACTGTAGGTGATATATCGCGACTAAGTGCCTGGACCTGGATTTTTTATGATCCTGTCGTGCGACATTACGCTGGTGCTTTGAATGCGGTGCAGAGAGGAAAGTATTAAAACATTCCAGTCACTGGCTAGGGGCACTTACGTCACTGGATGGAGTTAAAATACAAAAGCAACTTCTTCCGTCCTTTGTATCGGAGTGTAGGATGAAAGAGATCTTCACATTCTGCCAGATGTTCTTATGGTCCATTCAACAGCAAACGTTTCGTCATTTTCTTCTAGCAGCCTAATTCCATTTTGGGAATAATTGTGGAGAGAGGAGCAAAAAAAGTGTGAATTTAACTTCATCGTAAAAGGGATCTCTGATCACAATTTAAGTTTCCATCATTCCATTATATAGGAGCTGAAAGTAAAAAGGAATGAATACAGAAAACTATTCTTGGCTTATTTAAGGACCGTTGAGTAGATCAGTTTGTACAGCTTCAAATAATAGGATGACTGATGATTAATGAACCAGAATATTCGTCGAAGGAAGCGGTCTTGATGTAACTGAGGTAAGGGCATGCAGTTTATCCGCGGTATTGGGGAAAACGGTAGGATAGCAAGTCCCGTGGTTCAAGTTCGAATTCGGAAGCTCCGGAATACGTACTGACAACCACACTTGGTGAAGTATGAAATCCGTTTGAGTTATACAGCACGATTATATTCTTTCTGAATCTATTAATTTTATTGTTCGAAGAAATGTTATTACGATTTCTGATTTTCACGTCAGAGCAAACGGTGTATATCAAGGTGCCTGAATCGACAGTGAAACTTTCATTCAACGTGGTTTGAAAGTCTATCCACCTAAACTTAGAACTTCAAAATGCCAGAGAAAAAAAAAATCAGCTTCATAAACATTTGAGCATAACTCATATGGAAAGACGGATTATCTGGATTACTGTCATAAATGTAAAATGGCACACCGCACATCGATAAACCCGAAATACGTTACATTAAAAAAGACATGGTAGAATATCAGATACGTACAAACGTCAGGTCCACTCCCCACATAACACAACAATTTCGATCAGCCTAAAATTAAATGTATAAAACATCAGTTTGGGGGGCGACTTGTTTATGTAGTTCGTTTGGCCATAAATTCCCTTCTGTCTGATGGAGGAAAAGGGGTGATTCGAGAAGGGGTTAAGTTATTTGCAGTGAATTTCCGCAAAAAACACTAATTTTGTAACACACCAAGCTCCTTACTATTTGTAAGAAAGCTGAATTATTCTAAAGTTCCAAACTATTTAAACAAATACCCATGCATTAAAAACTAAACACACAACCGACGCACGGTTTCTAACGGCATTTGTACATCATACGCTGACAGCAAGGAACACATTCATATACAAATAACTCTTGTCCCCGTCATGTTCTTATTGTGGGTGGGGAGTTTTGCGTATGCAGCATCCGGGCCCTAGCTTTACAGATGGTTGATTACATTTGCTGTAAGGCTCTTTATTTTATGGAAATGTAACAAGTAACAAGGCACCTGTAAGGTACATTAAACGCATGAAGCTGATCACCTAAAGACAATATACCGCCTATAAAGCACTAGACAGTTTGCTGAAAACTGTCATTGTGACGGAGCGTTACACAGTAAGCTATGTCAGTTGCGCTTCTCTAGATTTTATCGATAAGGTATAGCTTCTACAGAACTGCCTTACTGCCCAGTACGTAGTACGCAATTTTCTCATCGTGAACATGACTAATTCATTAATTGACTCAATGTCCAGCACTTTATAGCAAAGTATTTTATGTGTCGAAGCTGTTACCGAGGTCAAAGAATGGAACAAAATCTTTCGACCTACGTCAATTCTGTAACGACATGAAAACTGGCAGCTGCATTGGTCATTCAAATATAGCAAGTGTTTGGAATTGACACGTCTTAAGAGAAGTGTGGTAGCTACAAGAACCGCAACAAAAACAGGCCGATATATAATAGCAAGATATTCTGTAGCGGTAGTTCAGCGAGCTACATGGGATATGACGACTGATTTATCCATTTAAACATTACATTTCCCTTATCAATTTTAAAAGCACTGACTTCCCGATAAGCTGACTCAAATAAATTCCTTCTTCATCTTTAAGGTCAGCTATGAACACCACCTAATGCGCGTGCGCCACGGTAAGTCTGCCAGGAGCACGCTGCTAACGTTGCGTATTGACGTCAGCGAGAGAAATAGGGAGGAGTAGACATCACACAGTACAGACGAAATAAAATAGTAGATTTGCTGTTGTGTGCCGAGTACTATGAAGCATAATCACAAACTACAGCAGTTCAGACGAAGCCCAGAAATATATTTTAATAATATAATATATTTATTTACTGCAATTGGGTTGTTACCCGGTGGCAGTGGTTATTTTACATGTGAACAAAACATGAAATTGGTTACTACTAGATTTAAGTCGGGAGGGCAATATGAGAAGCATGTAGTGGCAACTTGGAATCTTGGGAACCATCTCAGCATTTGCTTATAGACACAGGGAAACCAAGAAAAACCTTTGTCGAGATGGCCGGTCGCAGGACCTTCCGAATACTGACTTCTAGCCAGCAGTCCGGCATCTAAAGAAAAAAAAAACAGCAATGCACACACATTTTGTCATCGTCTAGGTAGTTTTTTAACTTGGGTGGGCAAAACATGAATCTCTGAATTTAAATGGGCATTTACGCCACTTATTCTAATAACAGCGACCGTTTCTCTATACAATATTAACTATAAGGTATTTGTGTTCGAAGCACATTATTTTCTCTGTTAGGTACAAACTGATCCATTACATAAGGCGTAGATTTGTTTTCGTCCTGGAAAGGTTAATAAATCAGTCTATTTCCTCTGACACACTCCACGTTCCATCGCTGACAGATCTAGTTACTCTTAATTCTTAATTAACACATTTAAATGGGCCAATATATAAAAAAGTTTAAAATTCGAATCCAAACACAATAAAGTGAAAATTCCACAATACAGCTGCATCGTCAGTCGCGAGGAAAATCGCGGCCACAAAATATCTCGATTCACTAAAGAGGGACAGAAAGTATCTTGCTGCCGGTAAAAACTCCGTACCGAACTTCATACTGTTTTAAATTTAAGTCAATATGCCTATTATCTAGCTCACGAAATCAAGGCCAATTAGACAGGCCGGACACGTAGCGCACATTGTAATATGTTGCTCAATTATAGTACACTTAACAAAACAGTTACATTCTTCTTGGTCTGCTTGACCCTATAAAATAGAACGAATAGGCTGTCCCGAAACGTCGGAAAACAACTACCAACATACGCTGCGTTAACATCACAGAAGAGCCACAAATTCAACTACAGGGCGGCGGAAGCTTGACACCTCGCATACCACTGCCAGTAACCCGCATAACGGCTGTGCACATGTAGTAACAAATGATCGTATGACACCGAATATTAAATATATCCGTGTAAAGTGGCGGTCGTGGTCTATTTTAAGATTCCATATCGCGATTGGACTGAGCCCAGGAGGACGATGAGAAAAGAATCATATCAGACTATGACTCGGCAGAGATTTGAAACCTGCACCACTCAAACGATAGAAGTTGGAAGTTACAAGGGTCACTACTAGGCCCTACATGTCGGTTCACAAACACAAGGGCGATGAAACATCCCTGGTCTTTTGGCCATAATAATCAACGGAGAATAAATGCAGAGTAAAGGATAATATTGCAATTCGTTTCAAGTAAATCAGACATTTTAGTGCTCTGGGACCGGGATGGCGTAGTCGGTATAGCGACAGGCTGGACGGTCCGAGGATCGAATCCCAGTGGTGATGATATTTTCCGCACCCGTCCAGACCATTCCTTGGGACCACACTTCCTCTTGTGCAATGGGTACCGGGTCTTTCCCAGGGGTAAAGGGGCCGGGGCGTGGCGTTAACCACCTACCCCCATCTAGCGCCGAGGTTAAGGAAAGAGTAGAGCCATGCCTCTACTTCCAATCTGGTCCTTCGCGGTCTGTTCCAGGGTGAACTTTACCTTACTTCACTTTATGCTGTCCTAGCAACACGCCTGAAGAAAGTGAGACGGAGAAACTAGTGAGACAGAAGCATTTTATGTAACATGAGAGGGCAGCTCTTCAGGGACATCAGTTAAATAACATGGCGATGGAGTCTGAAGGAGAAGAATACTATGCAATGGGCACACAACATGTCAACCAATAACAGCTATATACACGTACAATATTTGCAATATCAGAACTCTGACGCTATATTTCGTTCCTGTTACCAGCCTACAACAGAATACTCGTACACAGAGACTGACAGTAATGAGTGGATGGCAACGGTGTTTGTATCATATTACTCATTTTGATGGGACATGCATGGAAATACAGGGGTATGGCCTTCTGCACATTGACAAATTTGGGAAACGGTGGAAATTATGAAAAAGTTTGTCGATCAGAAATCAGTGTATACAGTATATATATATATATATATATATATATATATATATATATACATATACATACATAAAAGATAAAGTGATCCCGTTACAGGCCCGGTGTGGCCCAGAGGGTGGGTAGAGGTATAGCTCTACTCTTCCACGACCGCGGCACTAGAAAGGGAGGAGTGGTCAGCAGCACGCACCGGCCGCACTTTACCTCCGAGAAAGACCCTGTACCCATTGTACAGGAGGTTGGGTGGGCCCCAGGGCCGGTTCGGACGGGCGGAAAATCTCGTCCTCACCGTGATTCGATCCCGGATCGTCCAGCCCCTAGTCAGTCGCTAAACCGACTGAGCTACCCGGCCCACACACACACACACACACACACACACACATATATATATATATATTTAT
>Ga0123352_10015121_pt1 | contig 12284 bp, 10 predicted proteins | sample TergutLab28metaG_FD_89700 | JGI IMG/M metagenome (GOLD analysis project Ga0123352, IMG submission 89700) | Labiotermes labralis P1 segment gut microbial communities from Petit-Saut dam, French Guiana - Lab288 P1 | ecosystem: Host-associated > Arthropoda: Insects > Digestive system > Gut ... | reverse complement strand
CTGTTTGTGTGTAAATGTGTACTGTACTGTGTACTGTTTGTGTGTAAATGTGTACTGTACTGTACTGTGTACTGTTTGTGTGTAAATGTGTACTGTACTGTACTGTACTGTTTACTGTTTGTGTGTAAATGTGTACTGTACTGCACTGTTCTGCTGTTACCGGGTGTCAACGCAATTGCAGTTAACAAATATATCATATCATATATCATATCACATCATATCATATCATATTTACGTACCTGTTCTGCACTTCTACAAACCAACTTTTTACAATCTGCGGACATTTAATGCACAAATTTTAATGTATTTAATAACCCGTCTATAGTTTTATATATGCTTTATTGATGTTCAGTAGGTGCCTGAGGATGATCATGACAGATCGAAACATGTCGGTGTTATGACAAATTGTGTGTAAACACATGATTTTAATATTACCGCATTTGGTGTTTGTGTGGCCGTGCGTCGTTGATACAATAATATAGACAGCCAAACAGATGCAACAGTAATAATCGTATTAATAATTTCAATCAGCTCAACATGTTTCGGGCGATAATTTCGTCCATCTTCAGGAGCCTTAAACTGTGTTTACAGCTAGTGATATAATGCACCGGCGATGGTGCCCGCAGGCACCATCACCGGTGGTTTATACCACAAGCTGTAAACACAGTCTAGTGCTCCTGAGGATGGGCGAAATTATCACCCGAAACATGTTGAGCTGATTTAAATTATTAATAAAATTATTATTATTGCATCTAGTTGGCTGTTTATATTATTGTATTACTGCATTTGTTGTATGTGAGGTGTGAACTGTGTCAATTCAATACATCTGTTACTGGCTACAAATGTACAACAATACATCTGTTACTGGCCGCAAATGTACAACAATACATCTGTTACTGGCCGCAAATGTACAACAATACATCTGTTACTGGCTGAAAAGGTACAACAATACACCTGTTACTGTCTGCAAATGTACAACAATACATCTGTTACTGGCTGCAAATGTATAACAATATGATTTCCCTGAAGGATGCCACCGCCAAGGTCAATGTTGTTTTTTGTGACGTGTCACCAGAGTACTTGTCAATAATCCTGTAACCGTGGGTCTAGCATTCTTAGCACATAGACGTTCGGCCTGAAGGACCAGCTTTGCGCTGCTGTCACACCCGGTCGATACGCGGAGTTCAGTCCTCTGTGCCTTGTGTCTCCCAGAAATCCAGCCACACACCTCTGAACACCGACGCACGGGCGCACAAAAACCAAATCCCCATATCCGGAACATCACAATATTCAGGCCATCTCAGCTCACGCACGCAGTTCGCCTCTTGTTGCTTCTGCATGGGGATTATTTGACCTTGTGTTTTGGGCTTATGTAGGCTTACGGAGGCGTAAGTTGGGTTGAGGACTTCGAATGAGGCTAAGAAATCTGAAGCAGCTAGAAAACGCTGCGCCATGAACCATCATGTTTTGCTGTTAGGTTTTTAAGGTAATGAGAAACTGTCAGCATGCCGAAAGTAATTTCGCAGTAATGATTGAAGGAGAAAGAAGAAACAAAAGCAAATTTTTAGCATAATATCAACATTAGGAATACAAAATATTTTCAAAATTTAGCAGTTGAGTACCAACCACAGAAATTCTTGTGTGCTTCTGGTTCAACTAATCATTTTAAATGGTCAGGTTTGTTTTCATAGCCGGCAAGAATATTTTACAAAATTATGGCAGAGATTTGGGTTCAAATCACGATTAGCACGAAGAGGGTTTTAAGAAGAATTTTTAAGACCAGCTGTTAAAATTGTTGGATTTTCTTAAAGAAATGTCAGATAATTAATTAGAAAAAGCTGAGTCTGAGGAGCGCCGTGTTCAGTGTCCGGTACAGTGTGTCGGCCTGCAGTCACTACATAGTGTATGTGCACGTCAGCACAATCGTCGTCACAGTAGCAGTTCACGGTAGGAGTCCGCAGTCTCACAAAAGTCTCAGCCTTTCGTCAGAAGGGCAAGGAGATTTGGGTGCAGTGAACAGATGCAGGTCATTCGTTACCTTTCGGTCCGTATGCTCGTATATTTCAAGTAGACGACTACAAGCGAGTCCCCTGTACAGCGACCACAACAGCGGATTGGCTACTGAAAGATAACATACACACTGCCCTTCACACTTCACGACCACGGTAGACCAGTCCACCAAATTCGCCAAATTTTGAACTGACCTAAATGTAAATTAACATTTGCTTGCGTCAATTTCCACCTTAACTAATCGTTTGTTTTCCAGGAGGAAATATTCATTTAAATACTTTACACGTCTCTATTGGATATAGGTCTCCTGCTTTTCAAGGTTTCTAGATAACACTCAATGACATACCTCATTCTTTAGGACTTCTCTGGACGAGTGATCGGCACATTACTGATGCCTGTTCCTGACAACAAACAGCGCTCACAAGAAACAGACATCCACGCTCGCGGCGGGATTCGAACCCGCAATCCCAGCAAGCGAGAGGCCGCAGGCCCACGCCTTAGACCGCGCGGCCTCCGGGATGGGGGCCCTGTGCACGTTAACGTACACGTGCACACTGGTAATTTGTAACAAGCGCCTGGAGAAACGATGATATCAATATAAAGGCCAAATTGAGCAATTTCCTTCACATTCCCTGCCTTGCTGTACAGATTAACCCTGAAGTTAAATACACAGTTCTCCACAAATCCGCGGTCCTCAAACTTACCAGTGCTCAAACTTAGGCCCCGGCTGCTTAATTCGCCGGTAAAAATCAGTCCCATTACAGGTCTGGAGTGGCCCAGAGGGTTCCAGGAAGTTAAGGCTCCCAGATTTCGTGACAACGGCACAGGATGGTGGTAGGTTGTCAGCCTTACGCACCGGCCGCCTTTACCCCCAGGAAATACTCTTGGTACTCATTCCTGTTAGAGGCTGAGTCAACCCCAGGGCCATAGTGCGATCAGAAGGATTTTATGTCAATGAAAAATCCAATGACACCAGCTGGGATCGAACCAGCGACCTGCTGAATTGTAACACAGCACCTTAACCACTGTGCTACCGCGGTAATTCGCCGATAGTGACGTCATTACAAGTGAAAAGGAGTCAAATATAAAACGAGGTAAAATAATTGTTTCCTTATGTAAAATAATCCTAACGATAGGAAGATACAGAAATGTGAAATGAACTCAATTTCCAAGACTTCAAATATTGTTACGTAACGGATGCCACGAGTGACAGAGTACTGCTAAGTTAATCTGCCGAAAAAAAGCACCAACCGTCAGGCAGCTAAAGCAGACAGCCTTGTGTCTGGGTGGCACCTCTGCATATTTCAGGGTAAGATATGATGAAGCGGTGCGTCACGAAGCTTATAGAGCGTCGGTGGTAGATGAATGAGTGTGGAACGCCGGTGGAACGACGATACTGATAGGAGACGACTGCAGCATATGCAGAAAATCTACCCTAGTGCCACTGTGCCAACCAAACGTCCCACAACGATTGACCGGTATTGAACCAGGGTCTTTTAGTGAATAGTCGGGCACCGACACTTCAGAATCGTGACACGGGTCTGTTGCAGCTGACTTATGACTTGTTATGACTGACTTTCCTTATGGTTTTACAGCGCTGACAACAGCCAAATTCCCAGACAGCTCGCACAAACAAAAGTTATCTCACAGCCATCTTACACCATCACCTATCGATGTCATACGCAGCCAAATGAAACAGCATCTTTGGTTGCCGAGCATTCAGTTTGGTGGAACTGCTGTTAGTGCTGTGACGTCAACAAGCTGTAAACAGATGTGCAACTGTCGGGTGCAAAGACACGTGTATGTGTGTATGTATGTATTTATGTACGTATATATGTGTGTGTGTATGTATGTATATATGTGTGTGTGTATGTACGTATATATGTGTGTGTGTATGTACTGTATGTATGTATGTATGTATGTATGTATGTATGTGAGTGTATGTACTGTATGTATATATGTATGTATGTGTACTACTGTATGTATGTAGTACGTATTTATGTACGTATGTATGTATATGTGTGTTTGTATATATACTCTATGTGTGTATTATTTATGTATGTACGTATTTATGTGCGTAATTGCGCATATATTTATGCACGTATGTATGTGTGTGTATGTGTGTGGGTATATATATGTACGTATGTATTTATGTACTGTATGTATGTATGTAAGTTATGCATGCCTTCTTATTGCTTCATTCTAGCTTTAAGTGGCAATTTGCTGCATAGCTTACAGCCAAATAGCAGTCCGGTCTAATGCGGCTAAGCAAAGCAGAAATCGCTGTCCCAGCAGGTGACAGTGATATTAGGCCATCAGCACTGCTAGCTACTTTACCGACATGTAATTAGGAAGCATATTTAGGTGGCAATTTGCAAGCAGAACTGGATGCAATATCCGAGCAGTTGACCGCAATGGGCCGGCGTCCCTTTAGCGGTAAAATATTAGAAGGTGCAGGTTAGCGACTCGGAAACTTTATAAATAAGGAAACATGGAACGGGGAATCAAACCTCGCAAAGAGTCTCAGGTACCGACAGGAATATTTAATTCTAAAGGAACATGGACTAAATTTCAACTTTAATTTCCTACGGAAAAGTACCGACAGGAATATTTAAGTCTAAAGGAACATGGACTAAATTTCAACTTTAATTTCCTACAGCAAAGTAAACGGTGCGGGGGGAGGGGGGAGTTGTACAGAGGAGCAGTCAATGTTGTGTAGAGCGATAGTAACTGTTTGTTGGAGATACAGAAGGTACACACTCTACTGTACAGTACATATTGTACTGTAAAGTATGTACTGTAAATACTGTAATGTACATATTGTACTGTACATAATGTACCGTACATACTGTACTGAATATACTGTACTGTAGATATTGTACTGTAAAGTAAGTAATGTAAATACTTTAATGTACATATTGTACTGTACATAATGTACTGTACATACTGTACTGTATATACTGTACTGTACATACTGTACTGTAAATACTGTAATGAACATATTGTACTGTGCATAATGCACTGTACATAATGTATTGTATATACTGTACTGTATATATTGCACTGTACAGTATATACTGTAAATAATGTAATGTACATATTCTACTGTACATACTGCACTGTATATATTGTACTGTACATACTGTACTGTACATACTCTACTGCACATACTGTACTGTACTGTACATATTGTAGTGTACAGTATGTACTGTAAATACTGTATTGTACATATTGTACTATACACACAGTACTGTACATACTGTACTGTACATACTGTAGATTACATACGTTACTGTACATACTGTACTGTACATACGGTACTGTACATATTGTACTGTACATACTGTACTGTACATATTGTACTGTACATACTGTACTGTACATATTGTACTGCACATACTGTACTGTACGTACGGTACTGTACACAACGTATTGTACATAATGTACTGTACATACTGTACTGTACATACTCTACTGTACGCACTGTACTGTACATACTGTACTGTACACACTCTATTGTACATACTGTACTTTACATACGTTACTGTAGATACGGTACTGTACATATTGTACTGTACATACGGTACTGTACACAACGTACTGTACATACTGTACTGTACATATTGTATTGTACATACTGTATTGTACATACTGTACTGTACGCACTGTACTGTACATACTGTACTGTAAACACCGTACTGTGCATACTGTACTTTACATACTTTACTGTACATAAGGTACTGTACATATTGTACTGTACATACTGTACTGCACATATTGTACTGTACATACCGTACCGTACATACGGTACTGTACACAACGTACTGTACATACTGTACTGTATATATTGTACTGTACATACTGTACTGTACATATTGTACTATATATACTGCACTGTACATACTGTACTGTACATATTGTACTGTACATACTGTACTGTACATATGGTACTGTACACAACGTACTGTACATACGGTACTGTACATATTGTACTCTAAATACTGTACTGTACATACGGTACTATACACAACGTATTGTACATATTATACTGTACTGTACTTTTTGTACTGTACATACTGTACTGTATAAATTGTACTGTACATACTCTACTGTACGCACTTTACTGTACATACTCTAATTTACATACGTTATTGTATATACTGTACTGTACATACATTATTGTACATACTGTACTGTACATATTACACTGTGCATATTGTACTGTACATACGGTACTGTACAAAACGTACTGTACATACTGTACTGAACATATTGTACTGTACATACTGTACTGTACACGCTGTACTGTACATACTGCATTTTACATACGTTAATGTACATACGGTACTGTACATATTTTACTCTACATATTTTACTGTACATACGGTACTGTACACAACGTACTGTACATACTGTACTGTACATATTGTACTGTACATACTCTACTGTACATACTGTACTGTACATATTCCACTGTACTGTATATACTGTACTGTACATACGGTACTGTACACAACGTACTGTACATACTGTGGCGTACATACTGTACTGTACATACTCTAATTTACATATTGTACTGTACGTACTGTACTCTGCATATTGTATATTACGTATTGTACTGTACATACTGCACTCTACATACTGTAATGTACATATTTTACTGTACATACTGTACTGTACATACGGTACTGTACACCCCGTACACAGCATACTGTACTGTACATACTGTAGTGTACATACTTTACTGTACATACTGTAGTGTACATACTTTACTGTACATACTTTAGTGTACATATTGTACTGTACATACTGTACTGTGCGTACGGTACTGTACATATCGTACTGTACATACTGTACTGTACAAACTGTTCTGTTCATACAGTAGTGTACATACTGTACTGTACATACAGTACTTTAAACACCGTACTGTACATACTGTACTGTACATGCTGTACTTTACATACGGTACTGTACATACTGTACTGTACTTACTCTATTGTACATACTGTACTGTTCATACTGTACTCTACATACTGTAGTGTACATATTGTACTGTACATTCTGTACTCTACATACTGTATTTACATACTGTCCTGTGTATACTCTACTGCACATACTCTACTGTACTTTGCCCACTTTACTGTACGTACTGTAGTGTACATACTGTTCTGTACATACTGTACTGTACGTACTGTAGTGTACGTATTGTTCTGTACATACTGTACTGTGCATACGGTACTTTACACATCTTACTGTACAAACTGTACTGTACATACTCTAGTGTGCATACTGTACTGTACAAAGTGTACTTTACACACCGTACTGTACATACTGAACTGTACAAACGGTAGTGTACACATTGTACTGTGCGTGCTGCATTTTACATACTTTACTGAACTTATTTTTCTGTACATACTGTACTGCACATACTCTACTGTACTGTACATACCGTACCGTACGAACTCTACTGTACACACTGTACTGTACATACTTTACTTTACATACTGTACTTTACACACTGTACTCTACGCACTGTACTGTACATACTGTACGTGAGGTAGCCAGTGGGCTTGGAAAGATTACGTTAGAAGCGCAAAATGAAGACTGAGGCCCCGGACATGTGAGCTGCCCTGAGGGGCTCAGAATGAATGAGTAATATGATGATAGCCCTAAACCGTAAGCAGCGTGACACGCCTACACACACAGCACACAGGAAGTTACATTGGCCTGACCGCAGTACTGGGGAAGAAATGAAATTAGTTTTATACCACATATCTCTTCTGTGCTTTGGTGCTATGAATTCGTCTTTTGTTTTCGGATTTTTTAATCACGCAACTTGTTCTGATTATTCACGATCTCCAACAATGAATACATTTTTGCAACAGAACACCGTTAGAATGGTACTTGTATGTAACTGCGTTGAGGGCTGTTAGTATATAAATCATTTTCGTGATGTAAGATGGGAAAAATAGCATTTTATGTACCTCAATTGATATATTTCTAAACTACTGCGAAATTCTCCTTTTAATATTAGTAGTCTCATAATAGTATTACGTATATACGTTATATATATATATATATATATATATAAAACTTGGAGGTCTTGTGTAATAATATCACTCTGTTTAGTATCCCAATGAAATTAGTGTGGCTAATAAAATGTGTGTGACCGAAACGTGTAACACAGTTCGGGCAGGCAAACATTTGTGTGGTGTGTTTGCTGTTAAGAATGTTTGAAAAAATGATATGTTTTGTGGCTATTCTTTTTCATTTTTGCTTTATAGTACGCCATTAGGAGGGTTCAGGTAAACCAGGATGGCTTGAAATTAATTGGTCCACATCTGGTTGTGTTTTATGCTGATGATGTTAATACGATGGGCGGAAGTGTGCGTACTGTAAAGGAAAACACAGGAGCTGGAGTAGGTGCTAGCAAGGAGACTGGACTAGAAGGAAATGTGGAAAGAAATATGTGGTCATGTCTCGAGATCAGAATGCAGGTCGAAGTCACGTCACAATTCCATAAAATTCGTCTTCCAGTGGGCTACCAAAATATTTAAAGATCAAGATATACAGAACTGTGATTTTGAGGGTCTGAAAATTGGTCTCACATATTGAGGGAGGAACGTAGTCTGAGGGGGTTCGAGAATAGGGAGCTGAGGAAGAAATTTGGGCCTACGTGGGACTGAGTATTAAGGGAGTGTAGAAGACTACACACGGAGGAGCTTTGTGAACTTCAGTCTTCACAAAATATTATTCAGGTGGTAAAATCAAGCAGGGCGAGATGGGCATGTCATGTAGCAGGTATTTGGTAGCAGATAAATGCGTACAGATTTTTAATGGGTAAACCTGAAGGAAAGAGATTACTTGGAAGACGAAGGCTTAGATGGGAGGACTATATTAAAATGGATATTCAAGAAGTTGGTTTGGGGCATGGGCTGGACTGGTCTGGCTCATGATAGGGACAAGTGGCGGGCTGTTGCAAAGCCGATAATAAATCTCCGGATTCCTTAAAACGAGGGGAAAATATTTCGCTAGCTGAGGACCTGTTAGGTACTACAGAAAGGCTCTACCGTATGGAGTTGTTTAGTAAGTGTACTGGGGTCATCTTGTGGCACAGTCATCTCAGAACGTACAACATTCAATGTCGGGTGAATCTGATTACAAAACTTGGAGAAATTGGAAAACAAACGGTCCTGCACCAATCAAAAGTGTGTCCCTTTTATCCTGACCCTGAGCAATGTAGGTTTATCGTTTAGGAAGCCTGCATCCGACGAGACACGAGACATCCATCACAGCTCTCATGCTTTTTTTGGCACGAGAAAAGGGAAATCCTGTAGTTGACGTTATTTGACTAAAGGTGCTGAGGACAACCATGACAAACCTCAATCAGGGTAGTCGGTGTACCAACTGATATCAAAACAGGGCAACTCCAGAGCTCAAGTCAAAATCGCTAGCGGCTGAGCGAAGGCTTGCAGTGACACTTGACACTCATGTAGACCAATACGAAAGAATCTAGAAGGATGTGCATGTAGCGAGCACAGTGCTGATGTTGAGTTTGTGTTATGCACGGAACACTCAGAATTGTTACTAACAGTTCACACCACAAAGTGTTCTCTCATTTCTAATTGCAACACAGTCGTCTGTCTGTGTGTCTCACTGAATTATTCGCCGTGTGGAACGAACAACGAGAACAAAAGTGAATGAACAAAAACCCACCACAGAAAACACGTAGGTGTGCAGCACTGACTGACTGCTGTAGCCATAGAGCACTGTGCGTTGCTTCCAATTAAAGATAGCTGCAGGCTGCAGTAGTGACGCCGTACAGACTAATTCGTCTCTATTACAAAATTACAGCAAAACCCACACCAACAGCTCCTAGCACCTAACCCCATGCAATGTGAGACGTAACTGAAATAAGGAAGGACAATAAAGCCTCTTCCTGCAGTTTCTACAAATGTTGCTAGCAAATGTACGGTAATGACACCATGCATTGCACTAAACGGCCACCACAGGCCAGGCTGTGCACAGTGCTGGCTTGTCGCAAATCACACTTGTTTTACTGGAGACAGAAACTTGTAATTACTAGCTCAGACACACTTAAGGCTCTCAGTTCCTTACAATGCAACAGTATGTTATGTGTGGCTCCACGTGTGTGTCCAGCTCTATCAGTTCTCTCCTTTCTTCTTTTCTTCCACCCTTTCTTAGTCTGGTCTGCTCTACCCATTCACTGTAGGAGTAGAAGGTGTTATTGTATCTAATCACACTCAGGTATAAACACACTCTCTATATGACGCCCCTGGACTAGGGATCGGCCAGATACAGAGATCTATACCTGACAACAAACAAAAATCACAAGAGACAGACATCAGTGCCCCCTGCGGGATTCGAACCCGCAATCCCAGCAAGCGAACTGCTGCAGACTCACGCCCTAACCGCGCGTGCCACCGGGACGGGCTTATTATTATTTCACAGCATGTAAATTGCCGATTTGGTAATAAAATTTTTTCAGAGTCTCTATATCAAGTGACAGATCCCTTAGTTGAGGGCAAGAGTGTCATAACACTGATCGTTATTCCTTGTCGCATGTACATTTTTTTGGCTGCATTACAGTTCACCTGATCCAGTATGCTAGGATTATTACCGAAAATTAATTAGTCAGACAATCGCGCTGTTCGGCAGCAAAAAACAAACTGCTAGTTTTTTTTTTGGAAGAAAATGCAGCAAGCAGAAAGTCCTCGCCATCCCACACTATTTCTCTAAAAATGAACATTTTAAATCCTCAAATTCTCTCTGTCAAACCAATAACTATTCCCCCCTTTTTGGCACATTCGTTACACACATGGCACTTGAGGAGTTCGTTGTGCCGCCACCTTCAGATTGCTGGCTCAGTCATTGTCCTGACAGCCGCCTGCTTCGATCACAGCCACGAGCGTAACTATTAGAAGCAATAAACTGTGCCACCACTAAACACAACGCGCATAAAATAGAAGTCTTCCAGGAAAAGATAAGAAGTCCATTTTTGGACTGAACGGCCCTGAAAACGGCGAAACTACAATCTTTCGAAACGTCCGAAACCACTCGCCCAGTCACACGGCGTCACACTCCAGAAGATTTTACACTTCGAGGGACAAGGTCTGCTATTTTGGAATTTGCTGTACAAGTGTCAGAACATTTCGTTGTGGAATGTCCAGTAGACCTGCAGCGGATGGAATCGAACTAACTGGCAGGCTACTAGCAAAGTTCAAACAATGTCAGTAGAGACAAAAAATTCCATTGAGGCGAGTTGGAGGTCTGATTAGAGGTTTCGAATGGAGGTCGGAGTGTGTGAAGAGAAACTAACTTTCTGTTTAAAAGAGTATAGCATTTTCTCCATTTGCTGTTTGAACACAAACTCCGTGTGCAGAAGACTGTAATTTGTGGCCATAAACATGGCTGTAGAGTTTCCTTTCTATCGTCGTGATATTTTCTTTTCCCCAGTACGAACTGCTTCACTCGCGGTCAATTAGACAGCTGTACAATTTGTCATAAGGCTTTATGGCAGCTGTCACGTACCGTATTTCCTGTGCCAGTTTTGTTCCTGGATTTCTTTCGCGAAATAAAATTTTCAAAGTTAAGAACTCTATGACATACCCAAGCAAAAGTACTTTATCAAAAATAATGAAACATTTTCTTGATTAAGGTAGTAGTTTTGACCATTTACACACCAACGTTAGCCTACACGAACGCAAGTACACAAATACCCCTACAAATTAATTTCATATATTTAGGCCACTAGGAAATTGACTCATTTTTAAGACACACTGCACAATTTATATTTTATCATCATCATCATCATGTTCCTGAAGGGTTAGGCGTGTTTCCTGTTCCTTGATCCTCAAGATGAAGTTTGTCCCTCCATCTCTTCCTCGGTCGTCCTATGTTCCTTCGTCCTTTTGGTTTATATTGTAATTCTTGTTTTGGTAGTCTGTGTCCATCCTCTGTACATGTTGTAGCCACTTTTCCTGGTACTGTGTTATTTCCTTTACTATGTTCTGTGTTCCCGTTTTTTGCCCAATACATTGATTATTTTCTTTATGTAGTTTTGTTATTCCAAGTAAATATCTAAAAAATTTCATCTCTGCTTCTTCTAAACGTTGTTCCTCTCTTTTCTGCAGTACCCAAGCTTCACTTCCAAATTTCAATGCTGCTTTAGCTGTGATGTTGTGAATTCTTAACTTTGTTTCTTTGTTCATTTGTTTTCCAAAATGTCTCCGTATAACTCCGTTTATTTTGTT
>Ga0123352_10015119_pt1 | contig 12285 bp, 9 predicted proteins | sample TergutLab28metaG_FD_89700 | JGI IMG/M metagenome (GOLD analysis project Ga0123352, IMG submission 89700) | Labiotermes labralis P1 segment gut microbial communities from Petit-Saut dam, French Guiana - Lab288 P1 | ecosystem: Host-associated > Arthropoda: Insects > Digestive system > Gut ... | reverse complement strand
ACTCCTGATGATGGACAAAGGAACTGTCCGAAACATGTAGAGTTTTATTCCAAAAATAAATCAGTTCCGTCCTGATCCTGCTCGCAAGCTGTCAGCAAACCTGTATGACATATACCATTGCCGCGTGTACAGTGAAATACTCCTGATGATGGACAGAGTAACTGTCCGAAACATGTAGAATTTTATTCCAAAAATAAATTTGAGAAATTAGAGCATCTAGTTGGTTTTATTATAAGAATGAAAATATTTACATAAAATTTACAATTGTAAAAAATATGTTAAAGAGAGATCTCACAAGACCTCTACATGCAGCCTAATATTTACTTTTTTAACTTATTTTCAAGTTCATTTTGTGAATAGCCTGATTATGGTCCTGTAGGTCTGAAACATGTAGCTTCTCGTCCCATATGGTTGTGTAGCGTGTTGTCGTAATTAATTAATTAATTAATTAAACTTCTTCAGAATTCTGTCTTCCGGTGTAATTCGTGTTATATGTCAGTCACTTTCATAAACAGATTAAGACATACAATGGCACAACCAATTAAATATATAAATATAGGAGTAAAACTCGGCAGAAGTACCCTAAGACGCTGAGTTGTTGGAGGCGTAACAAAGTTTCCAAAAAATATTTAAAACGTGAAATCTAAACATACCAAAATACCTTGTTTCTCTACATCCAGTCTAAATCCTATTCCAAACGAATGAGCCGAGACAAAGAAGATTCTTTTCTTAAGGAAGTATAGGCCTATGGCACGGCTCAGAGCGCACGCTAATGACGGTGCCAATTTACAGACTTAGGATGCTGAAAGCTGATCCAGATGTTACAGGAAACTGTCAGCTCGGCGTGAAGTTTTGTAAACGAGAAGAGTCTCACATCTTAATGTATAAAAAGGTTTAGCTCCTGTCTCTGGAGAGTAAGCTCATTAATATATCTTAATTTTAATTACGTGTCACTATATTTGAACTGCAATTACACACATTCATGACAGCTTTCCGGAATACCTCAGCTGCACGTTCCATAATGTATGAAACTGTGTCAGACACGAGATACTACAGTGATACGACAATGAGCAGGGCTAGATGCGGCAGACATATGATAGCAGTATGAACACATGACTACTACACACAGGCAAAACGACAAATTAGTTCATAAAAAGGAAGATGCTTGTGTTGACAATGAAAAAAATACTTATTTCGAATATCTATCGGAAAATATGAGGTTGACAGAGATAAGACAGTGTCTCAAGAGAATGTCTGAACAATGTCAGCCTCAAGATTTACGGCTGAAAAAAATCCTGGCGTTAAGAACTAATAGGCGTGAAAAGGCCATGTAGTATTGAAGTTATAACACAAAACAAAAATTATCATGACTATAATTCACATCCCGGAATTTTAATTTCCGTTCTTCAAATTCATCTAAAAATATTTTGGACGATAGAATTACGCGTCTGTATGTCGTTGTCGTGGCAGTAATTCCTTTCCATATCAGATCTTCGTCTGTATGTTTGTCACGGTTACTGTCACTTTGTTCGCATTCCTATACTTACTCAGCTTTTCGTAACATATTATGCAAGTTAATACTGCATAATTATCATAGCATATTCTTGACATAGGGCTCCGTTTCTATCTGCTGCTTTGCAGAACAGAAAGTGCTAAAGAATGTTTGAAAATTCTGCGGTAAATCTGTTATATATGAAAGTGTGCGCACGTGAAAACCGCTCGATCATTAATGACACGTGTTGGGCACTGATATTAACTACGTCATTATGTGTATGACATGCGAACTTGCCAGTGGTTCTCAAAAATTTGGGTTCGAAGAGAATCTGAGCATAAATACACACAGCAAGCATCACCATAACGTTACATTGTCATATTACAATATTGACCCAGGAGAATATACGTCTTTACGAGGCTGCTGGAAAATGTAAGACTGAGAACAAATTGTGAAACTGAATTCATTTGTCTGTGAATAAATAAATTGTCATTGTTTAATTTTTGTATAGTAACATCCAGGTCTACTTGGTTGAACACAGAAATTACAGAAGCTTAATGTTCGTGATTTTAACGCCTATATTTATACCAAGTTATCTCACAACATTATTCCTCTACAATCTATCTGATAAATCTCTCGTAAAGTATGTTACAATTTATTTCGAACTAATGTATACATCTTATATTTATTGGACCGTGCATCATTGTGATAGTTGAAAAACAAAAAGACCAACTTGATGTCACTTGCTGTTTTATTTCACTTCTTATGCGCTCAACATGTTTCGGACATTAATATATCCATCATCAGGAGCTTACGACTTTGGTTCGATGTGTGTTGGTGTTTCGGTGTGAATGGGTTGCCGCGGTATCCGTGTTGCAGGCTTCAGCCAAGATTCGGAATGTGGTGCAGCAAAACAGTAGATACTGGCTGTTGTAGTTGATGGTTGATTTTGTACGATGGAATGTCCCAACATTTACCGTTTTAGTTTAGGAAAAAAAAACATATGAAAGCAGACAGTGTAATTATTCGAAAATACATTTCTACATCTTGTAATAACTTAATTTGTAGCTCAAAGTAGGATGGACAATATTATAAGATTATTTTTCGACTCCGTAACAGTACATTTCATCAAAACAAATATTTGCAGACCTTCGGGAGAACTGAAAGCTTACTCCTCTGGAAGGTTTCACACTTCAGCTGGTCCCAACTATCGTATCTAGCATCACATGAATCACTGTCGTACTGCTGTCGAGGAAAAGCGAACAATAGCACGCTACTTCAGCCAGAGTGCAGTAAAATCTCCTTATATCGGAGTCCCACGGCACAGGCATTCTTCCGTATCAAACAGCTTTCCTCTTAACACCAAACGGATTTACAGTTATACAGCCAATAACCTTTCTCGGAAAGTTGATAGCCACACAAAATGAAGAATAAAAAACCAACTAGATGCCACTTATTATTTTATTGTGCTTCTTATAGGCTCAACATGTTTCGGGCACTACTATGCCTTGCAGCCTGCAGGCTACAGCCCGGACACTACTCCAGCCTAACCGCATCTAACCTCCAACATACAGCAAACCGAGAAAGATACTACCGACGTGGTAATCACCATTATAGTCGCGAGCTCCTGATGATAGGCATAGTAGTGCCCGAAACATGTTGAGCCTATAAGAAGTACAATAAAATAATAAGTGGCATCTAGTTGGTTTTTATTCTTCAGTTATCACAATGATGCACGGTCCAGCTAACATCAAATTCGCAGCTACACAAATGTTTAAAAACAAAATTTCCTCTCTATTATGGAGCCCGAACATTCATTACGTTGTTCAGGTAGTGAGCCTTAGCTTCATTCGCCCGAATCCATTACACTTAGCTCACATCCTGTTGTCTCAAGCTATGTTCCACTATTGTCCCCCTATTCACGCCTACAACTCACGTTGTCTGCTCCCCGGACGACTGCTGACAAGAAGCTCTGTTCATTTCTCATCTCCTCCTACGAGCGATACACATAGGGCCACAAGTAAGGAAATTTATAAAATACAGCATATTTTGTGCCCAATGTAGCCATTTGTTTACTACCCATACCACACGACATGCATTATTAAGAGTGCATACTTTATGTACAACCCACTGTTACCAAGCAACGAAGTTTTTAGATATTTTCCTTCCTGTCATCTTTATTCTTACAAAGGCCAAATTCATTTCATTGTGGCATATCTTGTACGCAGTTAGACTTCATTCTTTCCAACTTCTTATGATTTCAGGCTCCAGCTGCGATGTCAAGGAGACCTGCGATATTTTGGAATTTTACGCAGCCTAGGAATGGTAGTTCCGTAGCGACATTTAAGGACAACCAATCGGTCCCTTCTTCAAGGGATAAGCAGACTGCTTGACCATTGAAGATGGGACCGATTGGTTGTCCCTAAGCGTGGATACGGAACTACCATCCTGCTCTCCGTAAAGTTACAAAAGTGCGCAGTTCTCCTGTTTTTCTTAATTACGCAAAATAAATATCAGTACAAAATAAAAGGACCGCGGTAGCACAGTGGTTAAGGTGCTGCGATACAAATCGGGAGGTCGCTGGTTCGATTCCAGATGGTGTCATTGGAATTTTTCATTGACATAATCCTTCCGATTGCACTATGACCCAGGGGTCGACCCAGCCCTTAAGAAAAATGAATACCAGGAGTAACTCCTGGGGTAAAGGCGGCCGGTGCGTAAGGCTGACAACCTTACCACCATTCTGGGCCATTGTCACGTAATCTGGGAACTGTAACTTATTGGAACCCTCTAGGCACCTCGGGCCTGTAATGGGACTGATTTACCTTTACAAAATAAAAGGAAATAAACAAAAATAATGAATTATTGGTAATTAGCTTCTGTGAACATGGACTTTTACGAGTATTTTCAGTTCCAAACTGCTAGCTGCTTCCTGCAGTTAACGTACGATTTAATATTAAATTATATTCACGCGATTAGACAAATTAAACTTTCGATAAAACGGTACATTTCCTTGTGGGAGTAAGAACGTGTAGTTTCGTCTTAAATCTGTTTATAATGCATTTACTCTATCGAGCACAAGGCGTAGACTCCATCTCACTTGGCTACACACTCGACAGTATTTCATTATCACAGCCTTCTAAATTGAGGGACAGAGACATTCTGCGACTGAAATCGAATCGCAAGAAATTTTGCATTTCCCTGTCTGTGACTCGCTCACATTCCAAGGTCGTGATACAGTATCACACAACGAAGCACAGAATGCACATCCGTAGCACGGCACTCTTCGCAACATAACATTACACAACACGGCATGCTGGCACAATACCCAATTGGTACAGCGAAATTAATGTGGTTTTTATAATGTGACTTTAGCATGGATGATACGGTCCTAGGGCCGAAACATGTAGGAGAGTTTTTAATGTTTAAATTTTTTAAATTTTATATATGTGCAGTAGTTGGTATAATAATTGGGTAATTCATTTACAAGGTTTGGTATTTATCTTTATCTTTATTTAATAATTATATCTAGCACAACAGGGATGGCCCACATATAGGCTATGTTTCGCACTTGCACTACAGAAATACGCATTTGACTGCATCACAAAATTCACCATTCACCTATAAACCAGGGCTGCCACTTTACACCGATGATTAGTACGATTTCTGTACAAATGCTTCCTCTACATTGAAGTTACAAAAACTGAGTATTGTATATCAAACATCAAACAAATATTTATCAGTGAATCACAAACACAAGAGTGAGCACAAATGGAATTAAAATAAAGTATGTAATTACCGGGATATTTCACCGGACGTTGGGCCGGTGAGAGAAGCGGAGAAAGACAATATAGATGTATGGCGAAGAATAATAAGCCGGGTCCAGCTGTGAACCAATTTCCGGTCTTTAAGACAGTCATGCCAAGTTCTGACGAACCTTAAGTATTCAGTTAAATGTTCCACCCCGATATTTATATCAGTACCTATATCCGCGTGGGCCGGGTAGCTCAGTCGGTATAGGAACTGGCTACGGGCTGGATGATTCGGGGATCGAATCCCGGTGGAGGCACGATTATCCGCACTTGTCCAGACCGGCCGTGGGGCCCACCCAATCTCCTGTACAAGGGGTACCGGGTCTTTCCTGGGGGTAAAGTGCAGGCGGGACGTGGCGTTGACCCCTCACCCCCCTTTCTAGTGCCGTGGTCAAGAAAGAATAGAGCTATACCTCTACTTCCTCTATGGGCCGTACGGACTGTACAGAACCTCAGTGCCTGTACAAGGGTGCATTTTACCTTTTTACCTATATTCACGCTAACGTATATTTCACATTGCTACCGACAAATGGAAATTGTCCTATGAATGGTATTTTTCACTGTTCTTCTGAGAAGTCAAATACATCCAGAAGAAACGATCAGTGTTTACGTGCGGGATTATCGTGGAACTGGTTGAAAGGTGAAAACAGGTTAGCACGTAACTTGCGAAGTTTTGTTACAGACAATAGGAAAGAAATGGCGCGATTAAGAATCAAAGTGGTTACGAATCTGATGTGGTTGTTTGTGGTGAAACAGACATTAATCCTATTGCTGTAACTTCGCCAGTTGGAACACAATTATGTGTGAAACAAATACTTTGTTTGCTATACACCGGTGATGACGGCTACGGGCAGGTTATTTTGAACACACGTAAAAGAATAAAAAAGGTAAATCAGTCCCATTACAGGCTCGAGGTGCCCAAAGGGTTCCAGGAAGTGAAGGTTCCCAGATTACGAGACAATGGCCCAGAATGGTGGTAAACTAAAACACAGCGCTTCACAAACTTGTTCTATTCCTGCAGTAAATAAGTTTCATAAAAAATTGGCCACAAAACTCTGTAAAAAATAGTCATCGTAAAAATAGTAACCGAAAGGACAACTAGATAGAAAATTTAGTTTAGGGCAGCGTCACAATTTGATTCGACTAGGGAATTCTTTATCGCAGTAAATTACGTTTATGGAATTCCTAACATAATTCTCATAAACTAAACAGGTCGAACCAATGGGTGACACCTCAAGTTAATACTACTTAACAAATTAATTCAGAGTAAAATAGCTGGTTAGTCTTAAGACTGGGTGTTATTGTAATTAAGCGCCGATATGTCGTTTGAAAAAAAAAAATAATTTTCATACATAAAGATGGAAATGAAACCGCACGTTAAGGATAATTATAACTAAATGTTCAACAGTACGCAATCAAACGTGTTATTTAACTTCATATTTAGAAACAGAAATCACATGTCACGTACACAAAAACCGAAGCTCAAATCTACTCCCATTTCAATTGGATTTTCTTGCGGATCTCTGATGTCAGTATCAGTAAACATGCCTGGAAACATACAAAGAACACTTGATTCGAAAGCATTAAAAAAAGAATACAACTTAAATTATAGACAGTAATTGATTTTGCAACTTTTAATATTTAATTGCGAGAACGAGACACTATTTAAAATCGGTACACGGAAAACAAAAACAATAGATATTAAAAAGTATTGAGAAGCTTAGCTGGCCACGAATTAATCAGTCACCAGCATAATACTGATATCCGCGCAGAATTATATATGTAATACACTGCTCTGGTAACACGTAGTATAGTAGGCTGGCGAAGCATCATGTGTAATTCTGTCACATACATCTGCAGGTCAGCGATATGTAAGCCGTCCTAAACCCAGACGGGTTGAAGGCTTCCTCTGAAGAAAGAACAGACCAACAAGCGTAATCCAAGAAACCGATAAGCATGTGAGTGTGACCGCTATAGGCACAACATGGTGTGTTCGAGATTGATTGTGGCGCCGTGATAGGGCGGCAGCGTTTCCAACACGACTGTCGTGCCCGTAATCGGAAGAAAATTCTGCAGGGGGACTGAATCTGCAACTTACGCAAGCCGATACAAAATAAACCTTCCACGTTTAGTAGCAGGGGACCGCGGTAGCGCAGTGGTTAAGGTGCTGTGCTACAATTCGGAAGGGCGCTGGTTCGATCCCAGCTGGTGTCAGTGGATTCTTCATTGACATAAAATCCCCCCGATCGCACTATGGCCCTGGGGTCGAATCAGCCTCTAACAAAAATGAGTACCAGGAGCATTTCCTGGGGGTAAAGGCGGCCGGTGCGTAAGGCTGACAACCTACCACCATTCTGTGCCGTTGTCACGTAATCTGGGAACCTTAACTTCCTGGAACCCTGTGGGCCTGTTCAGGCTTGTAATGGGACTGCTTTACTTTACCTTTACGTTTAGTAGCATATGAAAGGTGAAAATGTTTTGAATACTTACAGTTTGGGATTCTCCTAATTTAAAAGTACCGTACCGGTTGGTCCCTAACAGAGTACGTTGTCTCCCTTTTTGAGCCAATGAGGTAAGTAATGCGCGACAAGCCGGTCCCAGTGACCGCGCGGTCTAAGAAGTGGGTCTGCAGCCGATCGCTTGTTGGGATTGCGGGTTCGAATCTCGCCAGGGGCTGGGATGTCTGTCTCTTGTAGGTTTTGTGTGTTGCCAGGTAAAGGTCTCTCAGACGGGCTGATCACTCGTCCAAAGGAATCCTACCGAATGATGTGTGTGTGTGTCTGAATGTGATCGTGAAGCCTCGACAAAGATGAGTCCTCGCCACCAGGGGTCGTCTTACCACGGAAAAAAAAGTGCGATTGCGGGAATCATATGAAGCACGGTACATACTCGTATATTTACCAGAAGCCTATAAGCGGTTGAAGACAGTATCTGCATGACGTTTCTCCGGTATCTCAGGCATAGAGTGATAAAAATCAAAATGAATTGCTTCCCCTCATTTCCTACCCTTCGAACTGTCTTACCCACGTTAATTTAATCACCGTAATACTACTGTAAAATTATATAGAACAGTAATAAGTCCAATAGTGACCTATGAATCAGAAGCTTGGGTGCTGAAAGAAAATATAATTCAGAAACTGCTAGTCTTTGAGAGTAAAATCTTAAGAGGAATATTTGGGCCTACGAAAGAAAATCAAACATGGAGGATTAAAAACAATGAAGAATTGGACAAACTGATAAAGCACGAAAATACAGTTAACTACATCAAAGCCCAGAGACTAAGCAGGTTCGACTATATACAAAGAATGCCTGAAGCCAGGGCAACTAAGAAGATATTTAAATGGAATCCCTTAACCACGAGACCAAGAGGAAGACCCAGATATAGATGGGAGGACATCATACAGGACCTTAGTGAAATGAAAATAAAAAATTGGTTAACCTGTGTCCAGGATAGAGCAAAGTGGAAGGATGTCGTTGAGAAGGCCAAAACCTCCAATTAAAGGAGGTTCAGCGCCTGAAGAAGAAGAAGAATAAGAAGAAGAAGAATACTGTAAAAGCACTAACTACGCAGTTCTTTCTCACATAGCTTTCATCTTCATCCAGACTTTTGTTCAGATTTCCGTTATGGCTGAAACGCACTCTGGAAATTGAACGGAAATTTTGGACTAACTTCACATATGGCGCTTGAGAAAAACTTGAGATATCACGATTCCCTGAATAGGCACGCTGCTAACCTGAAGAAACCTTGAAAATAAGGATAATAATAATAACTGACTCCATGGATCAGAGTCCTTCTAGAGAAGCTGACCGGTTTTCAGCTTGCCAAGAAATTCCCCGCATTTTATGGAACCTGAATGTTCATTACCTTATTCACAAGTGCCCGCCGCCTGTCCCTATCCTCAACCAGCTCCATCCAGTCCATAACCCCAAATCCCACTTCCTGAAGATCCATTTTAATATTACCCTAACATCTACGCCTGGGTCTCCCAAGTGGTCTCTATGCCTCAGTTTCCCCACCGAAATCATCTATGCGTTCTCATCTCCCCCATACAGTCTATATATCCCGCCCATCACATTCTGCTCGATCGTATCACCCGAACAATACTGGGTGAGGAGTACAGATCATTAAGCACCGTAATAATAATAATAACAATAATAATAAGCTCATGTGGAATGTAAAAACAAAGGTGATACCAGTAATAATAGGGGCGACTGGGACTATTTCAAAGTCATTTAGGAAGTACGTGAGCAACAAACCAGGAAAACATGCAGTTATTGAACTAGAGAAAACAGCCATATTGGGCACTGCACACATACTTCGGAAAGTACTAATGTAAAAAGACAGTAGATTCAACACTGAAACTAGCGATAAAAGCACCATGAATAGTAACAACAGAATAGCTGCAACACTGTATTCCCTAGAGACATAGTTTGTCTCAGGAATATAAGTATAAATACCCTGCATAAAGGAGATGATGATGATAATAATATATTTTTGGCAAAATTTTGTATTCCATTATTATAGTTTCCTGAAGCTTATATGTATCTTATCTCCTAAATACATACGACAGGTTTGAAAGGATAAAAGGTTTGTGAAAAGAGAATAGTTACTGTCTGATCTAGGAGAAAAATATTATGTGAATGGTAGACACAATGATATCAACTAAAGTGTGCATTACGATATCCTGTACTACTATCACCACGTAGAACCATCTCAAGAAATCGAGACTTTAAATTTGCTGTATATTAATATTTCAATAAGCGAAGGAAACGCAGGCAAACAGCCTGCCAAAGCAATAACACCCTTCTTAGTCCGTTGTCATTATTCCTCTTTCACTAAAACAAAATTTCGTGCTTGTCATCTCACGTACAAGGCGTTATTTTACATAATATACGCGATCAGTACACGAAAATTGCCACGCAATTTGCAACGGGCCCCACCAGCGCACGCAAGGATCGGTGAATAGCTTACGGATCTACCTCCAAGCAAGCAACGCTGGGGCAGTACTTCCTACACTTATGTGCATATAACCACTAATTCAACTTGCTCCGACCAATCATTTATTATAGAAAAATACAACGGTGTGAATTGAGCTCTATATCTGATACACATCTCTATATAAATCAGAGAATAAAGTGTACAGACATACCTGCATCTCACATTTTTATTATATAATTTAAATGGAGTTATTTATCATGTAATCGGAAAGGTGTGTGATGTAAAAAGGATAGTGATAAAGCTACACATAAATATGGCATTAACCCTTATCCTGCTAACGTGGAGAAGAGGGCGAGTTCCTATTAATATCAGCAAATGGCAGAAGGGATTTAACTTGGCGTTAAGAGTTAATTTTGATTATTTTAAAATAGTGGATTCAAAAAAAAGGGGGGGGGGGAAACAAAGTAACATTCAGACGCGTTCGTGTAAATTCTGTTGCCGTGGGAAAGTAATAAGTGTTACATAGTCTGAATGTGTGTCTGTAACCTTAGTTTTCCATATCCAGCATAGGAAGCACATAAGCCATATTATATACTGTCATATGTGGCCTGTCCTGCTCTATCACATTTTTTTTCACATTATCTCTTAAGCGGCATAGTTTATCGAAAACGTTATTTAGCATAACGTATGTGTTTTCTTTTTATTTACTACGTTTTGCTGAGACATTTTTCTTTCTATGAAGATTTCAGCGAGATAATATCATAAATGTACACAAGTACCCATTTAAAGTACCCGTTATTAAGGTTAGAGTTTAACCATTTGAACGCCGAGTTAAATCCCATCTGCCATTTGCTGGCATTACTAGGAGCTCACCATATTCTCCACGTTAGCAGGATAAGGGTTAATGCAATTTGAATTTTCTCGACATGTTTTCGAAAAGTACTCAAATATACAATTTTTACAAAATCCGCCCAGTGGCAGCCGAGTTGTTCCGTGCGGACGGAGAGACTGATAGGCATGACGAAGCTAGTAGTCGCTTTTCACAAATTTGCGAAAGCGCCTAATATAACCTTCAGCATTTTAGAAATTGCATCCGAAGGACAACAGTCCCGATAAATCATCCAAATCGCTATAGCTAATAAAGGCGCAGGGAAGATTTATGGAAACACTGTAGCAGTTTGACATAAAAAAACAATTCCCTTCAGTGGAGACGATACTAAGAGCTGAGGCAAAAACTGTAACGGGCCAGGGTCCTAGTTCAAATCCAGGACTAGGAAACCAAGAAGGTGAGGAGATAAACTGGTCGTCGAGCATTGGCTTGTTTGTATATTGAAAGGGAAGAGGCGAAGTTTGTTTGGTGTGCACACGTGCGCTTGCCAGGTTATATGGATGAGATTGCTGATTTTCCCCTCACACACATGAATCGATTCTCTGTTTGCGATCTCAGCTATGGGCAAGTGTTCACTGATGGTATCTGTATCACTACAGTTTATGCAAGTGTTTATTGTTCGTGCAAACGTCTTTCCGTTCGTGTTTTTTTAAGTAGCTTGTTCTTTGACAGAAGGAAGAGAGAGAGATAAGGATAGAATGCTGGCTTCTTTCTTTTTCCATATATGATTTGATGTTTGCTTACGAGGTAGAGTTGTGTTCAGATGTATGCTGTTCGTGGTTGTGAATGTTAGATGAACAACGAGCAACCAAACGTTTTTGGTGCTGGAACCAAAGGTCGTTGGTGCTGGAACCAAATGTTGTTGGTGCTGGAACCAAAGGTTACTGGTGCTGGAACGAAAGATTGTTGGTGCTGGAACCAAAGGTTGTTGGTGCTGGAACGAAAGATGGTTGGTGCTGGAACCAAAGGTTGTTGGTGCTGAAACCAAAGGTTGCTGGTGCTGGAACGAAAGATTGCTGGTGCTGGAACCAAAGGTTGTTGGTGCTGGAACCAAAGGTTGTTGGTGCTGAAACGAAAGATTGTTGGTGCTGGAACCAAAGGTTGTTGGTGCTGGAACGAAAGATTGTTGGTGCTGGAACCAAAGGTTGCTGGT
>Ga0123352_10015117_pt1 | contig 12286 bp, 10 predicted proteins | sample TergutLab28metaG_FD_89700 | JGI IMG/M metagenome (GOLD analysis project Ga0123352, IMG submission 89700) | Labiotermes labralis P1 segment gut microbial communities from Petit-Saut dam, French Guiana - Lab288 P1 | ecosystem: Host-associated > Arthropoda: Insects > Digestive system > Gut ... | reverse complement strand
TTTGTTTCACAATAAGTTTTATTTCATGCCTCTACATGTTTCGAGCACATGTGCTCGAAACATTTAGAGGCATGAAATAAAACTTATTGTGAAACAAATTTTGTGCATCAAGTTGGTTAAATACTGAGATAAAAAAATACTCAGAATGTCGCCATATTTTGTGTTTCGTAGGTCTGAGTTCAAAATACATTTCCTTCAAAATTTTCGTGTCGATGCATGGGCCCTGTAAATGCCGAGGTTTCGTTTTGGGGTTGTTCACCTCTCACGGACCTCAGACGGGACGCCAGTTTATTGGCAGTTTCCTCTAAGGTGTAAATTCTGTTTATGGTGAGTGACATGACAATGCTTCTGAGACATGCAACGGACAGACTGACGAACACATCACCGAAAGTATTTCTGAACACTCTAGGGACACAAGACTGGTACACAGACGTCAGCATTAGCCGAACGTCTTATTGAGCTGAAAAAATAAAGACAGGCGAAGTACGTGTAACGTAACATTGAGGCGATTTCGTGCAACCATGGTTGCTGTGGTGATACAATAAGTATTACACATTCTGAGCTTCTGTGTGTTTTCTACCCTTGCTTATTCAGCATGCAGATAGCATCTTTTCTGCGCCCTGTTATATCATCTGTGGCCTCTTTTGCTTTGTTGTGTTTTTCCACATTATTTCTTAAACGGCACGATCTTCAGAAAATGTGTTATTATTGAACATAAAATGTGTGTTTTGATTTTTTCTACAAAATTTGTCTGCAGCATTTCTTATTTTAAGTAGAATTCAGCGAGGAAATTATCATAAATGAACATAGGTCGTCATGAAAGGTCCCTGTTATTCTTGTCCGATTTTAATCAAAATTGAATTTTCTTAACATATTTTCGAAAAATCTTCAAATATAAAATATAGTGAAAACCCGTCCAGTTACAGCCGAGTTCCATGCGGACAGACGGACAGACAGACAGACAGACGACAGTTATGACGACGCCAATAATCGCTTTTTGCACTTTTGCGAAGGCACGTAAAAATCAGAAGTCCCAACAAGCAAGCAAGTACATCTTCGGCACATCTTCAGACAAGCCATCAAAATAGTTCAACCCTGTTCATATAATTTTGTAAAAGGATAGGCCACTCACTCCGCTCCTTATACTTATTAGGCGCCTTCGCACATTCTAGGAAAGCGGTTATAACCTTCATTACGTCCAGGCTGAAGAAATCCAACAAGATGCAGCAGTATACAGATATTTATTTACTGCTAAATTACTCTACACGTTTCGGGCGTCCATCGCGCCCATTACCAGGAGTACATAAAACGGTAGTTGCAGCCTCTGGTACGGATCATACTATCTGGGAAGCGAGCTTCTTCAAACGTGATCAAGTTTGGTCGCGTTTGAAGAAGCTCGCTCCCCAGATAGTATGATCTGTACCAGAGGCTGCAACTACAGTTTTATGTACTCCTGTTGATGGGCGCAATTGACGCCCGAAATATGCAGAGTAATTTAGCAGTAAATAAATATCTGCATACTGCTGCATCATTACGATGCACGAAACTACAAATATAAAACTTCATTACCTCCGTCCGCATTTATCAGTGCGACACCCGTTGGACCGATTTCCTTTAACTTGCATTTTGGAGCACGTTTATGAAAACCTGTCGAGAAACCCGAAATATGGTTAGAATCGGGTAAAAATATCTGGCACTTCACGTGAAGACCTGATTACGTGCTATTGTCCGCCGGTGACATAAAATCGCCATAAAAGCCCTCTCTTCAAACGAAGTGGTATGAGGCAGTTACGATAGCCGGGAGGTACAGACATTAAGCTGAGGCGCCACAGTGTTACGTTACGCGTAAGTTGTCTGTCGTGTTTAACTCTCCGAGGTTATCCTAAATCTTTAGTAGCTTCCTGTCATGTTCTGCAGCCTCTGCTTTCGTAATCTTTCTCACAGCCGCAGTTCGAGGGCACACGACCTCAGGGTTACATATACGTATGTCTGTGTGTGTGTGATCTCCAAACCAATTTGGCCAAACACGTTGTCAGCACACATTTGTAGGCGAACTGGAACGAAGACTAATGCAATTCAGACTCGGATGGAATGTGAAGACCACAGGGGAAGTTCGCACTGTTGAGCCTGTGGCTTGCTTACCATAGATCTCACTAATGGAAGACCGGATTTCGAGGTCAGCTCATTCCAAGTGAGTTTCATGGATAGGGCTATCTCAGGGCTCCTACAGACCAACACTGTGTCACAAGTACCGGTAATATCGTCGGAAACGATGTTGTGAGGTTCAAAGTTTTCACTGCGGTATTCTGGGATGTTGTGATTTGTTGACTTTGCCGTATTTTCGATATAAGGTATTGCCTTCGTTTGTAGGTCAAAGGGACCTGAGAACTCTTTGCAAGTCCAAGAAGAGGTTTTGGATATTTTGGTCCTAATTTCCTTCGTAACGTTGGTAACTCTATGCCAGTCGCTACGGCGTGTTATCCAGAATCCTACAACCTTCTAAAATGATACTACCCTACCGAACAATCTTGACGGTCCAGTGATGTGCCACATCCCGTTTTCTGCTCCTTTACCTACTGTCCTGACTGACGTATACCTCGGTTTTTCTTAGCTCATCTGGTGAAATTCCGAAATTATATACTGAACCAGGCCACGATCGTCCTTCCTACTCACAGTGCAAATCGAGCACCCACAGCCTACACTGGGAACATATGCACCATACGACTGAAATGTGTGTATTGTCATTGATTTATAGTAATGTTACTGTTTGTGTGTTCCGTGCAGTACGTTGGATTGTTGTTATTTGCTTCCCTTTGCCACTTTATAATTACTCGATTTATTTTTTTTTTGCAACGTTCTTTTTATGCTTTGTTTTCTTGTTTTGTAAGTTAGTTTTCTATTTTGTCTATTCTGTGTTTTTATTGTTTTGTGTTTTGTTTCTCCGTTTCCTATTTTTGTACAAGTTTACCGATCACTGCCACCGGGTGGAAGCCAAATTGCAGTAAATAAATATCATATATCGTATCATATCATATCATACCATATCATATATCATATCATATCATATCATATCAAAATACATCTTTAAAGAAACTACGAAGACCGAAAGTTTCATCATGTGAGTCGCCTTCCAATGTTTTTATTTGTAAGGTTCCCCTCCACCCCAGATTAATTATCGCTATTGATGACATGGCGAACCTTTTAACTACTCGACGAATGTTAACATTGTTTTCCTGTGGCATCCCGGAATTCGAAAAAAAAAAGTGTTAGCGAACAACTGATCCTCGTTTCTAACGTTTGTTAAAGTACGTGAAAGTGTTCCTAAGACTTGAACAAAATGAAAAGCAGGAAATCCGTTTCTTAGTATCCTGGCTGAGAAGTCAAGATTTTTTGTCCATACTGCACACGACCGTACCTTTGCATTCATTGTCTCCCAGCTGAGATATGAGATTGTGTCAGGCTGAGAATCCCTAATGAGGTCTTGCATTAACGAATCGATATTTTTAATTAAGATATCAGTTCCTTTGTTAAACGTACAATAAAAGTCTAACGTCACTGGTGGTTCTGTAATCCGGTGGAAGGTGAAACCAAGTGCACTGTATGTTTTGGGGGAGGTTAAAATGTGTGACACTGCCTTACGTCGGTCCTTTTCTTGCACCACTGTAGTGTGTCCTTAGGTTCGTAATGGTCGACAACGTGGAAACACATTGCAGTTACTGGCAACAATGTGACTGTGATAAACCAGTATTTCCGGACATCCGAATACAGTTGGCGGTACTCACTGTGGTGTGTTGTGCTTGAAACTACAGACCCGTCACTTTTTGGCACTAGAATTTGGGTATTATCACGAAGGGCATTGGATGCGGTCATTTTCTTGTGGCAGGAGATAAGCAAAATGTAACTCATAAGTGTGTGCTAAGGAATCTGCAGGCCTACTGTGGAGTTGTTTGGTTGTGGTTATTTCATTAGTTGGTTTATCGGTTGATTAGTTGGTTATTTGGTTGACTGGTTGATTTCTCGGTCGGTTTGCCTGTCGGTCGGTTTGTCTGTCAGTCGGTCAGCTAATTTGTCTGTCGACAGGCCGATCAGTCTCTTGGTCGGTCAGTTGGTCAGTCTATCAGCCTCTCGGTCGGTCAGTCGGTCAGTCTGTCGGTCGGTCGGTCGGCCTTGCTGTCCATGTCCGTCAGTTCTGTCTGTCGTTCTGTCATTTGGTCGAACTGGCACTCGGTTGGTAGATTCGTTTATTAGTTACAGGTGTGGAGATGCTAGTACATACAATTTGATGAATGTAGATATTTGCGCCTCCTTATTTCGGCAATGTTGTTTTGCAATTTTTCGGTGAATTTGAAGGAAATCATTAACATTAATATCACATTTTGACCATAAAGAACCATAGACTTAAGGGTTCCCGTAGGTTTATGTCTGGAATCACCCCTTAATCTGAATGCAGATTCGACTGTATGGAGGGACGTCCTTCCAATTACGCAATTACTCTGTCCTGCCCTGCTCTCTGTTGCGCTGTCCAAACATGCTGTGGGGAGTTTAATAGCCAGTGCTCAGTTCCTTCTCGAGACATACGTATCTAGTCTGTTAAACCAGCCCAGTTGTGATTTATAATACAATTTATAGGACCTAAGTTGGTCATTTCTCTGGAGGCCATTCCCGCGTCGTGATGCTTCCTGCTTCTGTTTTACAAAGAGGCCAAATTGGAAACGTCTCTGAAGGAGACATTGTTAGATATCGTCTGTACTTCCGTGGGAATGGGATGACAAAGTGATCTTCCCTCATTTACATACCGTAGGACGGAATGTCCTAGTGTTACAAGTACAATCGGTTTTCATTTATCGATAGGTAAGGTGCACGTACATTGTGGGCTAAGGCCTGAAGAACAGTTTTATATAACAGGCTCAATTGATAAGGTGACTTTCTTCTTTTTTTACCTCGGAAAGAATAAAAATACCCTTTTTGCTGAAACATGTTAAATTGTTGTATTCTGAAACACTTGACGGAAGGCACAGTACGAAAGCTGAGTGGTTCGAAATAAACACGAAGGAATTTATTTCTAAGATATCTGAGATATTGCAGTTTCTTAAATGTTGTTTAGGTTTCTGACAACAACGACCATTATATGCCTAGGATTAATTTATGAGAATTTCTTTTAATATTTCGCTTCACTAACTTGTTATCCATCTACACATTGTGGTATTTTGGGTTGTGGTTCCGTGTATATCATCTGGAAGATGGATACACTGTGTACCTCCGCGAAGGTAGCACGCTTCTAGACTCCAGTTGAGATATGATGGCACACGGTGACGCACGGGAGGGGAAGTGAAGGGGAAACTGGCGAATGGAGTGGGTAGCCAGTACTCTTCACACTACCTCGGAACATGGTGTATCCAGCATTACTACCGCTGATGCCCACAACTCGGCTACCAGTATTCGACTGAATTGACGCCCCTGCCAATTTAAATGGACTCGTCCGTTTCGCCGAAAGACGAAATCTGGTTTCTGCGCGTGTGCCATCACATTTAAACTGGCCTCTACCAGCCTAAGCAGTGACGTGACTTGGGTCACAACAGGATGCTTGACCGCCGTGGAAATCCCAAATGTTTTGCATCGAAATACTATTGTTTGTCTCCAAGATCGTGGTATTTGTCAGTTCTGTTATCTTCACAGGCTAATAGCAGTCAGTAAGTCTTGATATTATCGCCACGTTTTAGCTCATCTGCTGATGTCCACTTTGTATTCTCCAGCAAAGTTAATTTCTTATCAAACCCGACTACAGACGATAAGAAAATCGCGGCTGCAGAACTTCTGTGGTTTGTTATTTGCGAGAGTTTGCTGTCCGTGCATATTGTCTATTGTTGTTGTGACAACAATGCCGGACGTAGTTACAACGTGTGTTCATTTACTTCCTTCATTATCCCTTGAATGTAAAGTGAAAAACAAGGAAGGCAATGTAGGTATGACGTAACAGTGAGGCGTTTTCGCTTAACCATTCTTGCTGTTGAGAAACAATGAGTATTACATATTCAGAGTGTGTGTCTGTAATTTTAGATATCCAGCACAGACGCGTGTGCGCCGTATTGTGTTGTCCTCCGTGGTCTGTCTGTTTCTATCAAATGTTTCTACATTGTATCACAAACTGCACGATTTTCGGGGAGGTGAAGTTAGTGAACGTAAAACGTGTTTTTCTCTGCAAATTTGCCTGAAACATTTCGTATTCTAAGAGGAATTTAGTGTGATATTATCATAAATGTACGTAAAATAGCCGTTATTGTAGTCGATTTTTAAAGGAACTTGAAATATCTCAACAGATTTGCGAAAAATACCCCAGTACCACATTTCATTGAAATGCGTCCTACGGGGGCCAAGTTTTTCCATGCGGATGGAGAGACACATAGACGGACGGACAGACAGTCAGACAGATGTGACGAAGCTGATGGTCGCTTTTCGCAATTTTGCGAACGCGCCTAAAATATACGTAGTACATTGCTACCAGAAAGTTGGGTGTGTTTCCACATAACAAAATCGTTCTTAGCTTTCATCTGGACGCCTGTTTACATTTTTGTTTGTCAGTGGACAGTAGCTGCTCACTGGCCAATTGTACGTGTAAGATTTTATATGTATCTTGATGGGCACACTGTTTGAGACCAGTGGCGTACCCAGGAATTGTTTTCGGGGAAGGTTCAACAAATTCAATTCAGGACAGAGGACAAACAGAACGGGAATCTGGGGACGGTAGCCCCCTAGTCAGGGGTTCTGGAGGCAGCTGTAATTTGGTACAAGCGATTTCATTTCGTATAGTAGAATTTTCTTAATTTTTGGTACTTTAAGACAACCAATTTATTTGTCATTGCTAATGTAAAACAATTGCGAACCTAGGTCAGAATTTTACTGCCTTTTTTCCGAACATCTTGGGGTGTTGGCGTCCTAAATTCAGCAATTTTTAACAGTTTTCACAATCGAGTTGAGTTTGGCACTTCGGAATTTCGGGGGTGGGGTTTGAACTCCACCCTCGGTACTCCACTGCTTGAGACATATTAGCTACCAAATATGCTGAATGGTAAAAAATCTTGTTCTGAACGTACAGTTACTTGTAGCAGTCTGTTGTTATTAGGAAAAGGAAGTACCGCACCTCACACACGAATGAAGAAAACGGTTTATGAAAATGTATCTCCTTAATTTAAGTGCGAGCAGAAAGAACTTGTTTGTTTTGGAGTGCAATAAAGCATCGGTCTATTAATGTAGGTTTGGAAGACAAGAACACGTAGTGATTTCAGCAGTAACGAAGTTGGGCTGTGCATATCTTTCACACAGCCGCCGAGACCCGATTGCAGCACGTGTCGGACTGCTCTATGTATTATTCAGCATTGCTCCTAGTCAGACATGTGTGCGAGTTATGTTGGAGTGATGGAGTAGCCAGCCTACCGCGATGTAGCTGGCGAACAGCAAGGCAGTCCTATCTGCACGAGTGACGAACACCTAATCCGCCACTCAGACTCGTTAGATAGTGCAGTGGTTACGATATATGCCACACTCTTTGACACGTTTGTTCGACACAGTGTTTTGGTGTGCTTCATGCTGTTCTTATGATAAAATTCTTATAATAAAACCTGATATCCTGGTTAACGTATGTATGTTACAAACACCGAGGCATTCAGACTGATTTAGTACAGTGACTGCCTTGGACTGTTAATGGAAGTAATTACAATTAAAACAATTGTAAACAGTCGTTTTAAAGCCTCAAATTGTCACGTAATGTCCTAATTTTTTTTAACACTTTAACCGGATTTAAACATCAGAACTATTTGCAATTCTACCCCCAGTAAAGGTAAAAGTAAATTTCACCCTAAAACAGGCCACGAAGACCCAGAGGGGGAGGAGAGGTACAACTCTACTTTTGCTTTAACCTCGTCGCTACATGGAGGTTGGTGGTCAATAATACGCCCCGGCCACTTTACCCCGGGAAAACCCGGTACCCGTTGTATAGGAGGCTGACTGGTCCTAAGGTCCGCCTTAACGTTTAGGGAAAAACTCGCCTCCACCGGGATTCGGTCTCTCGACCTCCCAGCCCATAGTGAGTCACTATACCGACTTTCTAACTCAGTATGTTTTTAAACCTGCTTTGAATCTGAAGATAGCATATCCTAGGTCGAAACATGTCGTTGTATACAAATGTCAAATCCAGCGCCTGCATTGGCAAGACCGATATGTGAATAACTGAAGAATAAAAAAACCAACTAGATGCCACTTGATGTTTTATTGTATTTCTTATAGGCTCAACATGTTTCAAGCATTACTATGCCCATCATCAGGATCTCGCGACTATGATGTTGTTTACCACAGCACAGCTTGAGCCTGCAACCCGGACACCACTCTAGCCTAACTGCACCTCACCTCCAACATACAGCAAACCAAGAACAACACGACCAATGTGGTAAACAACATCACAGTCGCGAGCTCCTGATGATGGGCATAGTAATGCTCGAAACATGTTGAGCCTATAAGAAGTACAATGAAACATCAAGCGGCATCTGGTTGGATTTTTTATTCTTCAGTTATCACAATGATGCACGGTCCAATAAACATCCGATATGTGAATGTTTTTACAGGAAAACAGTGGATGATTATTTAAGAATCATACGGATCACATCAGTATGTTGTCTGAAAAAATTTCGGAAATGTTATTTCTAATTTTTAAGGTCTAACAATAATACTCTGGGACAATATATCGTGGAAGATGTAAGAAAAATAGATGTTCCTCTCGTTGATAAGATCATGCCAGGTCTGTCCATTATTTAGATGTTCGTACGGCATCGTGTCTCAGTGAAATACCCTGAGAGCCTTTTACAGCATGCTCAGTGTGAACACACATTTTATATAATTTTACGAGAATAAGAATGTTTATTATTCCCGAAATACTCGCGCTTTAAATTGCGTTCTTTTTTTAGACTTCATTGTAAACAAAGCCCCGTTTTACGAGAATCACACTGAAAATATCACACTCCATACGTCAAAAGTTATTTTTGTTCTTAAGTTGTTAAATATTTGCCGTATCCAAAAAGTTTCAAACAAAGTTGTCGACCTTACTGGTTTATGTATTATATACAATTCGCATACGATTAATTATTTTTTTAGAAGGCCGATTGAAGTTGTATTTCTTGTTCATCCCAAAAGTATGTGCTGAGTCAAAATTAAATTCTCCGAAAAACATCTTGTGATGAATCGCAGTTCGAAATCGTCGTTGACGAGTCTGGAGCCCACGCCAGTCTCTCTCTCTCTCTCTCTCTCTCTCTTGAAGTTTTCCATCCCTAGGTGTTATGTCATATAAATACAACGTGACAGTCAAAAACACAACACTTTATTTTATATAAATAAAAATAGTATGTCAGGGCGACATGTTTCGACCTTTATTAGGTCATCTTCAGGTCCTCTGGGAAAACAGAACCAAGAGCTGTCTATATATCAGTGCATTGTGGGATCCCAAATGCTTACAGATTATGTTATATGAATGTGAAATACATAAGTTTGTACATACAAATATTTGGGATCCCACAATGCATTGAGATATAGATAGCTCTTGGATCTGTTTTCCCAGAGGGCCTGAAGATGACCTAATAAATGTCGAAACATGTCGCCCTGACAATATACTATTTTTATTGTATACAAAATAAAGTGTTGGGTTGTTGACTGGCACGTTGTATTGATATGTCAGTCTCCTGCAGAGCGAGTACTGGAGATAAAGGAGATGGGGCAAGAAGGTAAATTATTCACTTCCTTATGTTGCAGAGGTTAAGAATGGGTGGAGCTGTACGTTCACTTCCGCGTCTTCATGACATGGCGCTTACGTACCTTTTGGCTTTGTAGGTGAATAGAGCTTCTGAATATAACATGACTGACTCTCCGGGCGTTAACGTAAAACTCGATGACCTGAGATAAGTGAGTAATGAGATTGTTTCTATATAGAAAGCCGACTTTAATCCCGGACAGATTCGTTGCAGGCTGAAGCTTCAGCCTGCAACACGGACACCACTCAAACCAAGCCGCACCAAATCTCCAACACACAACGAACCGAGAACAAAACGACCGATGTTGTAATTCAACAACACAGTCGCAAGCTCCTGACGATGGATATTATTAATGTCCGAAACATGTTGAGCACATAAGAAGTGAAATAAAATAGCAAGTGACATCAAGTTGGTCTTTAATTCTTCAACTATTACAATGATGCACGGTCCGCTAAACATAAAAATCTTCTGTGAAATTAATTTGGACCAGACTCTTGGAATTCACAATAATAATTTGGGCTGAAAAGGGTTAAAACTTTCGCATATAAAGAGATCGACACCGGACTGTTCGATCTGATTGCTTTATTGTATAGGCAACACTTCGTGTTAGATGATGCCAAAACCTACCATCTCCCACTCTCTGATCAACCCATCGTGAATTAATATACGTGGTTTCGTAAAACCAGATGTTATACACTGTCATTCTGTTCAATTCTGACAGGGCCAGTCACCGGATATAAGTCTCTTCTGTCTGATGGCACTTTCGCCATCGTGATAACGGGAATATTAAACGTACATACTTTCTCGCTGGGATATGAATTTAGAAACTGTATTGTTCAATTCATGCACCAAGTTCCGCTGTTATCATCGCGCCACTAAAATTTTAATTTAGTTTTCTAGACTTTGTTACGAAAACTGGAGGCTTCCTTCGTTTTACTTAGACTTTCAAAGCAATTTTCCATTCAGTTTCAAAGTTCATTACGATAATTATTACGTAAGTAAAATCTCAACTCTAGTATTGCTTCAATAATTGAAAGAGTAACTTTAAATTTTATTCTTGAGTGAAGATGCCTCTGACACAAACTACAGCCTCTTTTGCCTTCCTCCATACACAGTTTATGTAACAAACCGGGTGGGTTCTGTCAGATAGTTGAGTTAATTCCCTCCTACCTCGGAGCCCAGAGAATTGACAGGGTGTTCAGAAGAGTTCTTGGGAGAGACACTGGACCCTTTCCTATGCCAGATGAATCCACATCTTCGCACTCCGTTTGTTTCAGACACACACACAGGTGTTTGTGTGTGTGTGTGTGTATTACACAAATTTTGCTGCTTGTGGTACTGTTAGGTAATTTGATAAACAGTCGTCTTCCTAATAGAGAAACACTTGCACGACTGTGTACTTTTTAATAAATTCTCTATTTCTGAGGGCGGCACGCTGTAGCGCAGTTGGTTGTGTTACTGCACTACAAGCCGGAAGGTCGCGGGTTCGATTCCCGATGGTCTCATTGGAATTCTTCATTAGGTGGCTGACAAACCTTGCCAACTTCATGTACCGACTGTCTTGAAATCTAAGAGCCTCTACCTTCTGGTAACCTCGGGGTCTGTACATGCCTGTACAGGGATTGCCTTACCTGTAACCCTGTTTCTTTTCATGGTAGTTGACCTAAAAATTCGAAACTCTGTTAGCCACTGAAGAATAAAATCCCCTAGATGCCACTTATTACTCTATTATGCTTATGTTAGGCTCAACATGTTTCGGGCATCATTATACCCATCATCAGGCTGTAACACGACTGTCGTGTTACAGCCTTCAGTCCGGACACTCATCCATCCTGCCTGCACTTAACTTCCAACCAGCAGCAACTCGAGAACCAGACGGTCTATGTGGTAACCAACACTATCGTCCTGAGCTCCTGATGATGGGCATAATGGTGCCCGAAACATGTTGAGCCTAACATAAGCACAATAAAGTAATAAGTGACATCTAGTTGGACTTTATTCTTCAGTTATCCAGATGATGCACGGTCCAATACACACCAAATCTGTTAGCCACCTTTGTTATTTTGGCCTGTTCCAGTCCAGTTTACATCTTTATGGTATTCATACTTCTTTATTTCATTATAATTCTCCTACTTGAAGCTGGATCGCCTAAATGACTGGCTGTGAAACATTAGTGCTTCCTTGACTCGGTGACCTGTCTGCCTCACATTGCATAATGGGCAATTTAATGCTCTATTTTACCCATGTTTATTGACAAAATAAATGTTAACGCCTTTGGGTGCATTAAAATCAAAGACACCTTATAATCACTTGCGTTGATCATTCATAATTAAAAACGGTGCTAAGTCTTATTACATTATTTCTCAGATATTTTTTGTAGGATGGTGTGTGGTGTATGGAGTGCGTGTGTTTTGTGTGTGTGTGTGTGTGGTGTGTGTGTGGTGTGTGTGTGGTGTGTGGAGTGTGTAGTGCGTGTGTTGTGTGTGTGTGGTGTG
>Ga0123352_10015116_pt1 | contig 12286 bp, 11 predicted proteins | sample TergutLab28metaG_FD_89700 | JGI IMG/M metagenome (GOLD analysis project Ga0123352, IMG submission 89700) | Labiotermes labralis P1 segment gut microbial communities from Petit-Saut dam, French Guiana - Lab288 P1 | ecosystem: Host-associated > Arthropoda: Insects > Digestive system > Gut ... | reverse complement strand
GGGTCGGCGGCATAGTGGCGACGGTTGGCATAAAGCTCTTAGCAGTTTACTGCTTAGAGATTTAGACCTCCGAAGCGTTTTATGCGAGGAGTTTCATCATCTTTTGCCGTAAAAAGTTTTTCGGGATGTGTCGAGGGCATTCGGTAACGGTAGCCCGCGCTTTAGTGCGTGGCAATTACCTTATACCGTTTCAACGGCGCTTTTTGCCGTTCTAATACCCTCGACGACTTTTTACCCTCAGGGCTAACCCTAAAAAGGTTTTAAGCTCTTGCCCGCAGGCTGCAAAACCTCTTCCAACGTTGCGATAAACCCGTCAATATCGCCTTTCGTTACTATCAGCGGCGGAACTAACCGCAATATTTTCGTGCCGATCACTCCGACGATATACCGTTTTTCTATCAATTTAGCGAAAACCTCTTTCGCAATTTCTTCTTTAAACTCCACTGCGCGCATTAGTCCAAGCCCGCGGATTTCCGCGATTTTATCGCAGTTCGCCGCTAACTCCGCCAGTTTTTCCCCCAAATATTCGCCCATGTTCGCGGCACTTTCTAAAACTCCGTTGTTCACTAACTCGTCGATAACAACCATTCCCGCGCGGGTGGATAGAGGGTTGCCGCCGAATGTCGTTCCATGATCGCCGGGCGAAAACGCCGCCGCCAATTCGGCTTTCGCGCATATCGCCGCAACCGGCACGCCGCCGCCCAAACCTTTCGCCAGCGTAAATCCGTCCGGTTCGATTCCGTACTTCTCATATGCAAATAAAGTTCCACACCGCCCGATTCCGGTTTGAATTTCATCGAAAATCAAGAAAATCCCGTTATCGTCGCACAACTTCCGCGCAAGCGCGACAAATCCCTTATCCAACGGACGAACGCCGCTCTCCCCCTGCACAAGTTCAAGCATAATTGCCGCAGTATTCTCGTTTATCGCAGATTTTAACGCCTCGCAATCGTTTGCGTCAATATGAACGAATTTCTCTAAAAGCGGCGCGTACGGAGCCTGATACTTCGGCTGCCCTGTCGCCGCAACGGTTGCAAGCGTTCGACCGTGGAACGAATTGGTAAGTGTGATAATTTCGGGCTTGCACTCATTTTTGTTGTAGAAAAACTTCCTTACTAATTTAATTATTCCCTCGTTCGCCTCCGCGCCGGTGCTTGCGAAGAAAACCTTGTCGGCGCACGAGTTTTCAACCAACATTTGCGCCAAGCGCGCCTGGTTCTCCACATAATAAACGCTTGACGTGTGAATTAGTTTCGCCGCTTGCTCCGCAATCGCTTTCGTCAAAGCAGGATAGTTGTAACCAAGGCTATTTACCGCGATTCCCGCGAAAAAGTCGGTAAACTTCTCACCATCGTCGGTATACAGGCAAATTCCGTCGCCGCGCTCGAACATAAGAGGCGTTCGGTCGCCGAACGTATTCATATAATATTGTTTATCTAACGCGATAACATCATTCAGATTCATAAAATCGCCACATCCTTTACGCTAATTGGAGTATTATACCATAATTCCCCGAACAAATCAAGGAAAATTTATTTTGTCATATTAGTCGGACATACTGAATATATTTTATCAAACTATTAAATCTATGGAAATTTGAGGAGGAGAAGTATGTCTTTAAAGCTTAAAAAAGAAATAATCAAGCTGAACGAAGTTGTCTACGCGCAATATGGGCAAACAATGGTGGAAAGCGACATTATCGTGCCTGACGTAAAGCCTGATATTCTGAAAATCTTACAGGTGGACGGCACGGCGATTGTTACACAAAAAATGGTTCAACAGGATAAAATCGTAATCCAAGGTAACGTAAACATGAACATCCTCTACCATCCCGACGGCGGCGACACGCCTGGACGAGTGAAATCAATGACAAGTACGCAAATGTTTACCCACGTTGTTGACGCGGCGGGAGTTCGCCCGAATATGAGCATGTTTTGCGAAGCAGAGGTTGAAAATGTCGATTTCACATTCTTAAACAGCCGCAAAATGAACGTTCGCCTCGGCGTCGGCGTAAACGTTAAAGCTTTCAACCCAATGGAAATCGAAGTCGCAACCGACATGCAAGACGACGGCAACCTTCAAACCAAAGGCGAAATTATCCGCGCGAGCAACGTTGTATTCGAGGGCGAGCGGGAGGTGACGGTGCGCGATCAAGTTGAGGTTCCGACGGGCAAGCCGCCGATTGCGGAAATCTTCAAAATCGACACGCGCGTAAACGAACGGGAAATTATGATTCTTGAAAATAAGATTGTTATAAAGGGCGATATCGACATAATGACCCTTTATTCTTCGGTCGATTTCGCTTCGGTCGACGGAGAAGATTTCGAACGGGAGGTTGAAACCGTAAACTTTATGGAACATCAAATTCCGTTTAACGAAGTGCTTGATATTGAAGGACTTACCGACGGAATGGACGGTGAGATCGACTATTCGGTGAAGGAAATTTTCTTCGAAATTTCGGCGGACGGAAGCGGCGATAAACGAGTGATAAACCTCGAACTTACCGTTTGCGCCAACGTTCACGCAAACGAAATCATGGAAATCCATTCAATCGAGGACGCGTATTCAACCGATGGCGATATCGAAATCAAAAAAGGGCTGTATAACATCGAACAGCTAATCGGACGCTCGTCCGCGCAAATCTCGCACCGTGATTTAGCGCCGATATCGTCCGATATGCCGCCGATTGCGCAACTTATCAACTGCAAATCCAAGCCGATGGTTACGGGAATCAAAGTTGACGGCGTTCAAGCCCACGTTGTCGGCTCGATTGAAACGAGTATTTTGTACTTGTCCGGCGACGTGAACAACCCCGTTTGCGCGGTAAAACATAAAAGCGAGTTCACGCACCTGATCGAGATTAACGGCATGGAAGACAAGGTCGTTTGCGAGGCAAAGCTTGACGTTGATCATGTGACGTTCAACATGACCACCGACCGCGAGGTGGAACTTCGATTTATTATCAGCCTAAACGCCCGCGCGGTGAAAGCGACGCAAACCGAGATTATCGAGGAAATTCACTGGCTCGAATGTTCGAAAATCGACCCGCGCCCGAGCATTGTGATATACTTCGTTCAAAAAGGCGACACCTTGTGGGACATCGCGAAGAGATACAGAACCACTCCTGCGGCGATTATCGAGGCAAACGGTTTAGAAGGCGACACGTTGAGCATGGGACAGCAATTGATGATATAAAAAAATCGGGCGCGATTGCGCCCGATTTTTTATTTCGTTTTACTTCCTCGTCCCCGCCGTAAATAGCGGCAGTATTGAAGTTTTCCTAAACTTATCAAGCCATATCAGCGTTACGCCGATTGCGACAGGCACGATTGACACAATAAATGGTAAAGCCTCTCTTGTATATAAAAGGTTTCTAGCAACTTCGGGCGGGATTCCGTGGTAAAAATCAAACAACAATATCTGCCGCCCCCACATACCAACGCCCCATAAATCTTCATTACGAAAATGCAAATACATAGCCTCGTTCAAAAATCCGCCCCAATTCAGCACAAACGCCACGAAAATCAAGAAAACCGCAGGCTTCCACGCAATTTTCGCATAATCCCTAAATTTTGGCGGCGCGCCAAGCGGATTCGCACCCGACAACTTATTCCTCACAGCGAAATACAGCGCAAACGCGCCCATCACGCAAAATCCTAAACTTATCCAAATCGCAAACGGCGTATCTATCAGCCCTATACTTCTCATAAACCTCATTCCGCCGATAATATTATTGGTGTTAAGCACTAAAGTCAGCAAAAGCATAATAGGATACCACTTCGTCTTAAACGTCAGCGGATACGCCAGCAAAAACGCCGTCCCCGCGAAAATGATTCCGCTCATCGAACTATTAAGAAGCGAATTGAGTATCGCCCTCGGAACAACTGAATCATTAAATAAAAGCCACATCCCGCGCCACATTCCCGCCGAAAATATCGGAAATGCTTGCGCTATCACGAAGATAATTGGAACACTTAAAACCAAAAATCCGACTATCGACGCAATTTTGATACCTTTGCGAGGTTCGGCAACCTCAATTTGATCGATTTTATCGGCGGTTTTAAGCTTTCGCCCAAGGAAGAATATCCCAACGCCCGCAAGCGCGGCGGTGAAAAGTTGCAACACCGTTCTAAATACCCACATCGCGCTTAAATAACCCGTAGATACTCGTCGTCCCCAATCGGTGGGAAACCTTTGATTGAATATGCGCGTGTCCAAAACTTCGGCGCGATGGAAATTCAACTGATTTTGCAATAATAGGGAAATCTCCATATCTGCCGTAAACATAAACGCAAACCGAAACAGCGCGTAAACGCCTAGTGCGATTCCGACCGAAATTAGCTTGTTCTTATGGGCGTTCCATGCAAGAAGTCCGATAACCGTCGGAATAAACGCGTGGCGCAGAATATCGATGAAAAGGTAAATCGGAAGATGCCAACTTGGATTGTTTAAAAGATAACTGCCGTAAGGTCCAAACATACTTCCTATTATTCCAAACCTGCCGGTTATATCCATCACCACGCCACTAAGCGCAACCGCGGGCATAAACGCCGGAATCGCGATAATCGTCAACGCGGCATATTTCATCCATTTTTTCGGCATATGCGCGATAAACCATACAAAAATTCCCGCAACGACGGTGGTTGTGATAATCGGCACAAAGCCTAGTCTAAGCGAGTTGGTAAATATCATTCCGAACCACGGATGGCTGAAAAATTCCCTGAAATTTGCAAGTCCGACAAAGGGAGCGGTCCACATATCAGTGATAATCCGAGTATCTCGCATAGATATCGAAATCGCGGCGATAAACATCCACAATATTACAAGCGCAAACACAATCCCGGGCGTAGAAAACAGAAGTTTCTTTTTCAATTTCATCATCTTCCCTCCACCTCTTTAAAAATCCCAAATTTGGAATCAAATTGCGTGAGATTTCGCCGAAAACGCCCGTGAGCGTGTATAAAGATACCCGAACGGGCGTTTTCGACGGAAGATTGCGTGATTTCATTTCAAATCAATTATATTTTTTTTACAAACTCGTCTAACACCTCTTGCAAATTAGGACTTCCAATCTCCGCCAAGTCATAATATACGCGCGTCGAGGGTTTGTCGATCTTACAAATTCTACTCAAATCAATTGGCGTCGCGATAATTACGCTGTCGCAATCGGTTTTGCGGATGGTTTCCTCAAGGTCGCGAACTTGCTGTTCGCCGTATCCCATAGCGGGCAGAAGCACGCCGATGTTCGGATAAATTTTGAACGTTTCAGCAAGTTTTCCAACCGCGAACGGACGCGGATCTACCAACTCTGCCGCGCCGTAACGTTTCGCCGCGACAACGCCCGCTCCGATTTTCATCTCGCCGTGGGTAAGCGTCGGGCCGTCCTCAACCACCAAAACCCGTTTACCTTTGATAACAGAAGCGTCGTCAACGTTTATCGTCGATGCCGCGTCGATTACAACGGCATTTGGGTTCACTTTGTTGATATTCTCGCGAACGGTTTGTATTTTGTCGAAGTCCGCGCTGTCAATTTTATTGATAACCACTACGTCCGCCGTGCGAAGTGCAACTTCGCCGGGATAATACGAAATTTCGTGCCCCGGTCGGTGCGGGTCGGCAACCGTAATCGCCAAATCCGGCTGATAGAACGGGAAGTCGTTGTTTCCGCCGTCCCAAAGGATAACGTCGCAACCGTTCGGGTCATTCTCCGCCGCGCGAACAATCGCCTCGTAATCAACGCCCGAATAAATCACGTTTCCGCACATTACGTGCGGCTCGTACTCTTCCATTTCCTCGATAGTACAGTTGTTTTTCTTCAAATCGTCCAACGACGCGAACCGCATAACTTTCTGTGCGTTCAAGTCGCCGTAGGGCATAGGATGACGAATCGCGACAACTTTCAAGCCCTTTTCGTTAAGAATTTCCATCACTTTTCGCGACGTTTGACTTTTGCCGCAGCCCGTTCGAACGGCGCTTACCGAAATAACCGGCTTTGTGCTTTTAATCATCGTATCTTTCGGTCCCATAAGCTTAAAGTCAGCACCCGCGGCGTTCACCCGCGCGCTCATTCCCATAACATAGTTATAGTTTACATCGCTGTAAGCGAACACGCACTCGTCAACGTTGTTCTCTTTGATGATTTTTTCCAAATCCGCCTCATCGTAAATCGGAATTCCATTCGGATAAAGGCTTCCCGCAAGTTCGGCGGGATATTTACGTCCGGCAATGTCCGGGATTTGTGCCGCCGTGAAAGCGACAACATTATAGTTTTCGTTATCTCGGTACACCGTGTTAAAATTGTGAAAATCTCTCCCCGCCGCACCGATAATTACAACATTTTTTTTACTCATAATTTATTCCTCCTTAAAATTTTATTAACAATAGGTAATAGCGCGACTGTCGCGATAACGCTTGCAATCCATTGAATTGAATTAGAGATCGCAAACGATAGAGGCACAGGCGCGGCGGCGCTTCCGCCGGTTGAGAAAATAACGGTTGCCGCAATAAAATATCCAACAAGCAAAATCGCCAAAGCACAAACGAAAGAAATCCACAAACGAACACTCGCGATAGTTTGCCTGTGCGCAATTATGCCGACAACAAGCCCCATAATTGCTTTGATCACAAGCGTCCATGGCGCGAATATTTGCGGGCCGAACAATATGTTCGCAATGGAATGTCCTACTCCGCCCACAAACGCGCCCGCAAGCGGCCCGAAAAATATAGAAGTTATAAATATAACGCTGTCCCCGAAATGAATAATTCCGCCATATGGGGAAGGCACTCTCAGAAATCCAACAGCCAATGTTGACACCGCCGTTAAAAGCGCAATATATGTAAGCTTATCTGTCTTAGTATAGTTTTGGTTCATGGTTGTCGTCTCCTCATCATCTGGCACTATGCGCGTGGCAGATTGCTATTGCGAGTGCGTCTGCAACGTCGTCCGGCTTCGGCACTTTTTCCAAATTCAGTATAACTTTTATCATTTGCTGCACTTGATTTTTGTCCGCTCGCCCGTATCCTGTAACCGCCTGCTTTACTTGAAGCGGCGTATATTCGAACACCGGAACTCCGGCATTCAACGCCGCGATAATCAAAATTCCCCGCGCCTCGGCAACCGTAATCGCCGTTTTGGTATTCGTATTGAAAAAAAGTTCTTCAATCGCCACGCAATCAGGATTTACGCGCTCGATAATTTGCGCAACCTCGTCATAAATTACTTTTAATCGGTCGAAGATATTCTCTCCGGCTTTTGTCATCACCGCGCCGTAATCGACGACCGAAAACTTGTTCCCAACGTAATCCACAACCCCATAGCCGACAATGGCAAATCCGGGGTCGATTCCTAGTACCCTCATAATTTCTCCTTTTTATATGACGCCCTTCGGGCGTTGCAAAGCCCGTCATTAGGGTTCGCCGAGCCGGCGACCGGGACGTTTCCCGGACCCTCATACCCATGCGGGCAATGTTGCACTTGCAATTTGCTTTTTTTTTTGGTACAATTGATTTATTATACAGCAAAATATTTATTTTTGCAAGGGGGAATTTCAAAATTGTTTCATTATATTTCGGGAACTTTAGAACATAAAGGCGATAATTTCGCGGTAATCGACGCAGGCGGCGTGGGATATAAGCTTTACGCAACTTTGCCGACCTTGTCAGCAATCGGCGACGTCGGAAAATCGGCGAAGCTTTATACATACCTCCGCGTGGCGGAAGATATTTTCGATTTATACGGATTCGCGACGCAGGAAGAGCTGTCAACATTCAATATGTTGCTCAGCGTGTCCGGCGTTGGCGCGAAAGTCGCGGTGGCGATTTTGTCAACCGTAAGTCCGTCGAAATTTGCGCTTGCGGTTGTTACGAACAACGTAAATACAATCAAGCAAGCAAGCGGCGTCGGACCAAAGCTGGCGCAACGAATTATATTAGAGCTTAAAGACAAATTTAAAGGAGCAGATTTATCAGATATGCCGGGCGACGAAGTGGTCGGCGGCGTTTTCGAGAGCGGCAACGAAGCGGTTTCCGCACTTATCGTACTTGGGTATTCGCCGCACGAGGCGAAACGCGCGGTTGCAAGCGTTGATCCTGCTTTAGAGTTGGAAGAGGTTATAAAATTAGCGTTGAAGAAGTTGATACGGTAGGGATTTGCCGCCTGCGGCGGGCGTTTTCGCCGTTGCGGCGACGGGCTTAAGGCGCGTTGCGCCTTCCTTATACCATTCTTGCGCCTAATGGGCGCGGGTTTTAGGGTTTTGCCCTTAAAACCCATTTTGTCGCTGCGGCGGCGAGCTTTTGCCCTGCCGGACGGGCGACAAGGGCTCTGCCCTTGGCAATCCCGGTCGCCTATGAACGCAAACACAAACTACGCGATTTGCGCCAAAGCCGGCGACAGAAAAACTGGGTTAGCGAACCGCATTCGCGGTAAATGAGACTTAGCTTACGTATTGTGTAAGCTGTAGTCGAATTATCCAGCGACCAACGGGAGTCGGGAAAGACTAGCGAGATAAAACGCTGCGCTCGTTTGAGACCGCCACGCGCCTAAAAGCGCGAGATGTTGTTTGGTCGAATGCGCTATGTTTGTATTAACTTTCGCGCCACGTGTGCTTGGTTTTTAAGCATGTGAGTCCGCAAGACGCTTTTGGTCAAGTTTTTGGCGCGCAAAAACTTGCGGGATTGAGGCTGAACCATCGAAATTTTGATTTCGCTAATGGTTCGTCCTTGCAGATGGCTGTGGATTCTTGCAAAAAACGCAAGAATCTTACGCCCCTGCACTTTTCGGCTACCGCTTGCGAACATTCACGCAAGCGAAGTCTCAAACGAAGGGTTTCCCAAGAATGCGAGTCGCTTTTTGACAAGTTTGATTGGCGGAAACCTACCGCAAGGGCTGGTCCTTGACAGATTAAAAAATAAAAATTTGATATTAAAGAAAAAGAAATTAGGTGAATCACTTGGAAGATGAAAGAATAATCTCAACCGAATTTTCGGGCGAGGATAACGAAATCGAATACTCCCTGCGCCCGAAAACCATGCAGTAATACGTCGGACAGGAGAAAGCGAAAGAAAATCTTTCGATTTTTATCGAGGCGGCGCGGCAACGCGGCGAGCCTCTTGATCATGTTCTTCTCTATGGACCGCCGGGGCTTGGAAAGACGACTTTGTCATCTATCATCGCTAACGAAATGAACTCTAACATCCGAATTACAAGCGGCCCCGCAATCGAGAAGCCGGGCGATTTGGCGGCGTTGCTTACAAATTTGTCGGAGTACGATATCCTGTTTGTGGATGAAATCCATCGCCTATCCCGAGCGGTTGAGGAGATTTTATATCCCGCAATGGAAGATTACGCGCTGGATATCATTATCGGCAAAGGTCCGTCGGCGCGGAGCATTCGTCTTGATCTGCCGAAATTCACGCTAATCGGCGCGACAACCCGCGCGGGCGCATTAACCGCGCCGCTTCGTGACCGTTTCGGCGTTATAAGCCGTCTTGAACTTTATACGCACGACGAACTTGCGCAAATCGTTACTCGAAGCGCCGGAATTTTAAATATCGAAATCGAGCCTGCCGGCGCACGCGAAATTGCCTCCCGCTCTCGCGGAACGCCACGTATCGCGAACCGCTTACTGCGCCGAGTACGTGATTACGCGCAAATTCGCGCGGACGGAATTATCACCAAAGATGTCGCCGACAAAGCGTTGATTATGCTTGAAGTGGACGCAATCGGGCTCGACGCGGTGGATAAACGAATGATGTTAAGTATTATTAAGATGTTTGACGGCGGCCCGGTCGGGCTTGACACTCTCGCCGCGACAATCGGCGAAGAAGCAACCACCATCGAAGACGTATACGAGCCGTATTTGATGCAAATGGGGTTTATCAACCGAACACCGCGCGGCAGAGTGGCAACACGACTGGCGCACGAGCATTTCGGCGTGAAGTTTAACGACGGAAATAACAGCAATCAACTTGAATTTTAATCACATTCAATCTCTTTCGGCTTCCTAAACCGCCATATCGCGAAAGCGGTCGAGCAAATCAAGATAAGTTCGTTCAACGCGACGACATACGCGCTTGAAAGCAAGCTGTATACGCTGAATCCTGTGGCGGTTATGATAAATGTGGCGCGTGTTACCTGCAATTTATCCTGCCACATTCCGTACAGCCTTACAAGCGGCGAGAGCATAAGAAGGGATATCCACCCTTCCCACGAGAGCAGCACCATGGTAATATGTATCGCCATCAGCCCGATTAAAACCCAAATCGGCGCGCGTTTGTCAAGTCGAGCGTATAAATATAGCACAAACACACGGAACATGATTGACGATACCGTAAATATTCCCGTGGTTGCGTTAAGTAGCCAAAAACTGCCTAACTGCAACGCGTTGGCGATTAGGTTACACAATAGCAAACTTGTTTTCGTTTTCATATGCGGCGATAGAATCGCCCCAAGTATTATTACCAACACGCCAAGTATCTGCGCAACCACAAAAGCCATATTAAGCCCCATCCTCTCGAATTATGATTATAAAGTAATTTGAAGAGGAAGTCAATCGTGAATTAAAGAAACAAAAAAGCCCGAGTTTTCACTCGGGCTTTTTCTATGTAAATTTTACGCACATTTGCAATCGTCGCAACATCTGTTTCCCTCCGAACAGTTGCAAACATCACAGCCACAACCGCATTCGCATTTCCATATCGTCATGATTTTCACCTCACTTTCATTTTAAAATTATATAAATTACACGTGTAATTCTTTGCAATCGCAATCCTCGTCACATATACATTCCTCAGAATTGCCACCCTTAGTACATAAACATCCTTTGATATCCTCAACCGTTTGGTTGTTTAAAGAATACATCGTCATTTTCCCATCTTTTCTCGCGCTCACAAGCCCGCAATCGCAAAGAATCTTCATATGATGCGAAAGCGTCGGCTGCGTAATATCAAAATTTTCCAACAAATTGCAGGCACACTTATCCCCGCAAGAGAGCATATCAACGATTTGTAGTCTGTTCTTATCTGCAAGCGCCTTGAACAGCACGGCGTTTTGCGTGTATTTATCTACCATGGTTTTTTCACTCCTTTCGAATAGATAATTATCTATATGTTTGATTATACAATATATATAGACGTTTGTCAATATGTTTTTTCAAAATTTTTGAATAAATTTTAATCACCACCGTAAATACTAGTAACGAAAGGAGCTGTTCACATGAGCAAAAACAAGAAACCGAAAGAAAAAACCACTAACAACGCGGGCGAGAGCCAAAAACTCGGCAATAAAAAGAATATGCCAATCGGTTCCGACCGACGCGGTGGACAAAATACTAAATAGCATACAAAAAAGCCTGCAAAACTAATGTTTTGCAGGCTTTTTTAATTGTAGGGGCGGCATTCTGCCGCCAGTCGTCGAATTCGAAATGTTGATCAAAATCATCTTTGATTGTTGCGGGCGGCGAAACGCCGCCCCTACATTAATCTAATTTAAGTTTTGTATATTACAAAGCTTCGCATACGCGCCGTTTTGGCGAATCAACGCATCATGTTTGCCCTGCTCAACAATCCGCCCGTTTTCCAGTACGACGATTTTATCCGCGCTTTGTATGGTTGACAAACGGTGCGCTATCACAATTAACGTTCGCGTGCCGGCAATTCTGCTTATCGCTTGCTGAATTTCCTTTTCCGTTTCGGTGTCAACCGACGACGTCGCTTCGTCCAATATCAAAATCGGCGAGTTTCGCAAAACCGAACGAGCGATTGAAATCCGCTGCTTCTGCCCACCGGAGAGGCGAACACCCCGCTCGCCGATTACCGTATCATATCCTTCCGGCAAAGATTCGATATACTCCGCGATACACGCCGTTCGCGCCGCGGATTTTATCTGTTCGAAAGTAGCGTCCGCACTTCCATACGCAATATTTTCGCTAATTGTTCCGTTAAACAAAAATACGTCTTGCAGCACCAAACTCAACTGATTCCGCAAACTTTCAAGCGTCATATCACGCAAATCTATGCCGTCCATTGTGATACTGCCTTTGTCGGGATCATAAAATCGCGTAATAAGCGCCGATATTGTGCTTTTCCCGACTCCCGTCGGGCCGACAAGCGCAACCATTTCGCCCGGACTGACATCAATGGTTATATCGTCAAGCACCTGTAAATCGTCTTTGTAGGAAAACGATACATGGTTAAAACTCAACTGTCCCGACAGTTTTCCGACGCTTATCGCGTTCGGCTTATCTTGAATGGACGATTCGGTGTCAAGAACTTCAAACACCCGCTCGGC
>Ga0123352_10015115_pt1 | contig 12287 bp, 10 predicted proteins | sample TergutLab28metaG_FD_89700 | JGI IMG/M metagenome (GOLD analysis project Ga0123352, IMG submission 89700) | Labiotermes labralis P1 segment gut microbial communities from Petit-Saut dam, French Guiana - Lab288 P1 | ecosystem: Host-associated > Arthropoda: Insects > Digestive system > Gut ... | reverse complement strand
TAACGCAAGTACCGCAAGTATGGTCTGATTTTGGCTGGGAGCCAATAGGTTGGCTGCGTAATGACACAGGCCGAATAATTTCATCAGAAGCAATAATGTCAATAGAAATCACAGAAGATATAACATTCACAGCCCAATATAATTATCCGTTTAATTCTGTGATAGAAGTAATACTGGAGGGTGCGACAGACTTTAATATAGAAAACATGTGGGGTAATCAAATCTACATAGAAGGTTTTAATATATACATAGAGGACATAAGTCAAAACATCGCAAGGGCTGGTGTAATAATGCCTGCAATGACCCTTGAAGGCATACCTGCAACCCAATACGAGGGCATACCCGGTTACCGCATCTTGTTAGACTTAGACCATAGATACGCTTTTGATAGAATGAAATTCCTCGACGATGGCACCATACCCAGCATCTTTGTCTATATGGACACAGATTGGATGGAATACTTCACAGACTTTCTTAATGGCCAAGACCCATTAGATAACGAGGTATCTCTTACCATTAGCAATCGTGGAGTATATTTGCATGAGTGGGGAGGCTGGCGCGGAGTGTTGGTTGATTAGTAAATCAGGGTAAACAGAGCTCATAGGTGAATCAAGATAAGTAAAGTCCACAAAAAAAACAAGCCTTTTTAGTGGTTGCACTAAAAAGGCTTGTTTATAAGGAGTTGACTTTAATGCGAATAAAGTACGTTTTGATAATATTAATTGCGTTGATTGTATCCGTGTTGTTTTTGGCCGCATGCAACATGTCCGGCACACGAAGCGGTATGAACGAAACCATGACATCCAGTGGTGCAGGGGCTATAGGTCTGACGATGATGTATTTGACATTTGAGGATGCGGCGCACAGTGCTACTGACATAGTGATTGCAGAATTTGTTACACAACGACCCTTTGGGCAAACTGCAACGGAATTTGAATTTATTGTGCATGAGCGAATATCTGGCGACGCTGCAGAAATAATATTTGTTTATGCATTTAACGATGCCGATTTTTCTGTTGCAGGGATCGGACACTCGTTCGCAGACGGTGAGCGACGGTTTAAAGAAGGCGAGTCATACTTGTTACTGTTAGAAAAGATCGGTGATGTTTATGCTAGCTTTCATCACAATGGATTCTTTTTTATCACCGACCTTATACTTGACTTAAGCAACCCATCAAAGAGCACAATGTATGGTGAGCCTTTGACTGCACACTCTTCGGGTATAAATTTCAACATCAGAAATCTAACGAGAGAGGATATAATTTCTTATGTTGGCGGGTTAGCCCAAAATAATATTCCTATAAGGAGCTTTATTGCGTCTGAGAACCTAGAAGATATTATAGAGGGTTCACCATACGTTTTAGTTGTCGAAATAACTGAGCCAAGGCGCATGGCAAGTCAAGGATTTGGATCCGATTTAAGGTCAACAGATATTTATTATGTCACTGTAGTAGAATCCTTAAAAGGTGATATCCAAATCGGCGATGTGATCCGGGTGATCTTTTTTGCCGATACGGTTTTTCTCGGGGAGAAACACATCGTTTCAATTGTGCCAAGAGTTCAACATGATCCATATTTCCACGGTTTCACCTCCCGCAACTCCCTACACAGCATAGATCAACTCGACGAAATAATCACCATAATCTCAGGAAATACAACCCCCACCCCATCCACCCACACCATAACCTTCCACTCCGGCGACCAAGGCACCTTCACAAACAACGAAACAACAATAACCAAAGAAATAGAAATATCACAAAGCAGCAGTATAACGCAGGTACCGAATCCACAGCCATCATTCGGCTGGGAGTTTGTAGGCTGGCATTATGACGGTGCGCGCTGGCCAATATCAACGGATGATGTCATGGCATTGCAGATTACGGAGGATATTACCTTTACAGCGCAATACGACATTCTGTTTCACGGGCAAGTAATAGAGGTAATTCTGGAAGGTATAACAGACTTTAGTATACGAGGTCCGGGAGGTGATGATGTATACAGGCAGCACATGACGATTTACAGAGAGACCATGACTGACCATATACCAACAAAGGTGGGAGAAATTAAGTCAATAATAACGGACAATGATGTGCCGGGATATCACATCTTGCTAGATGAAAATTTCTTTTATATCTTCGAGGACATGATATTTGTTGATGCTGGCACTATTCACAGCGTAATGGTCGTGAGTAGTTCGGGTTGGACGGATTATTATGAGAATTTCTTGAATGATCAAGACCCCTGGCAAAATGAGATTGCGTTGTTTGTTTCTAACCGGGAGTCTATGTTGTCCGAGTGGGGTATAGGCTGGATGAGAACGGTAGATGATCGCTTGGAGTTCGAAGTGTTGACAAGCAGCCGAGAGGAAAATGGCAGCTTAGAGCAAATTCATAGCCTTGAGCTTGAAGTTGGTTTGAGTGAATAGTAGACTGAAGATAGGGTATATGAGATATTTCAACCCCTACCCCAAAACAACAAAAGACCTGCTTCGCAGGAGGTCTTTTTCTCTGTTTGTTTGGTATGCTTGTTCTACACATAGACACAGGTTTGCCGATTTGTAATGCTTTAAATAAACGTTAAATATTCTCTGGTCATTTTTTTAGCAAAGATTCCTCAAGTGACAAATGCAAAAAACGGCTCATGTTTTTTAAAACCGTCTTTTTGCAGTGTGCGATATTTGATTGTTATTTCTCTTTGCGTTTCTTTATGCTGGAGACTATATCGTCTATAGTAATGTCTTTACTAAAGTCCTCGCGTTCTTCTGTGTAATTTCCGCTTCCGTTTTCAAACTGGCGTATGAACATAGCCATCCCGGAAGCACCTAATTCTTTTGTGAGAGCCATAAAACCACGCTCCCTTATGGCGGTCATATCATTAGTCATTAAACAACACCTCCGTCATCCAAATTGCAGGGTTTGCGACTCTAATCTTTGAATCAGATGCCTTTGCCCTGCTTATAAATTTATTATCGGTTGTGAGCAATATATCTGCCTTGCCATACTCTGCACCCGCCAAATGTAAAGCATCGAAAGATTTTAAGTTAACTGTTTGTTGAAATTTCTTGGCTCTGGCAATAATCTCGTTGTTTATTTCAACACCTATTGTTGCTGATGAATACAGTTTTAAAACCTTAAGTTTTTTAATCGGGTTGACTATCCTGTCAATTTCGTCATCAAGCACATCACTTCTGAACACATCCCAAACTCCAAGCTCACAGTTACTAACTATGGTTAATATTGCTTCACATTCGTGACGGATTTTTTCTTGCGAAATGTCATCGAACGGACGATTGAAGCAACAGCAATCAAGATATATTTTGTGGTATTCGATACTATCAACCCCTTCGTTGCGCCTATACCGATTTGAGCGCGATCCGCCACTTTGAATGGACACCAATTCCAGCTCCCGACTTCTCATTGATTTTTTCTTTGTAAGGCCACCGGAATCATTTACAACAACTTCATCATATCATTTTTCAGTATTTTTATCAATGGAAATATCAGATTTTTGCGCCGGCGTACGTTTGTTTGGTACTATTTATTATCTACATTGCATGGTCACAAACGCTTGGACTTATTCTTATTGTACATAATTTACTCTCGGTACGGATTGCTACCTCGCCATGTTTTGCCGCACTTGATAATCCAAGTATTAAGTTGGGATTGTGTACTACTCTAAATCTCGCCGGAAGCAGTTATTTTTTTGATAGACGAAAATCAAAAATTGTGATAAAATCATAATAAGAATTGTTTAAAAAATCGAGGTGGTCTGGTTGCGACAGCAGAAAAAACCTGCATTATATTCTAAGCAAGCAAATAAATTCTTGGATAAATTAGATGCTGATGCTGAGAATAAGGTTATGGACGCTATTGATAAAATCCCCGATGGAGATATAAGTCCATACAGAAGCAAGAAGGGTTATTTTCGGATGCGAGTTAGTGATTATCGAATTTTGTTTACATGGCTTGAGAGTGAAATTATCTTTGTTGCCGTTATTGAAAATCGCGGTCAAGCGTATAAGAAAGGAGTTTGATCATGGACTTAGCTATGAAAATTCAGGAAAAAATTACTTATCTCGACAATAGAAAACAGCAGCTAATCCTAGACATCATAGAGAGCTACTTGTTTGTTGAGGATGACGAAGACCCAGAAACAATAGCCAGAGATTTGCAAAATATCGAAATTGCCGAACGGGAACTTTTGAGCGGTGAAGCAACGACAAGGAAAAGAAAAATTTCAGCAAGCTTTTAAAACACCTAACCGCCTAAGAGCGGTTTTTTGTTTTCAGCCGTCGGCAGACCCCCGGAAGTTTGTTGTTGGATGCGCCGTTAGGGGGATGCAATGACAAACTTCACTGGGGTTACTCTTGACAAGAGTAAGAAAGCATGTTACTATGATGTTGAGTTGCTATGGGAACTATGTTGCTATATAGCCTTGCCGTCGCAGTGTTGCACCGCCAATTTCTAACTTCGGATATCCAGCGACCTTTTTTGGGATTAAACATTGGCGTAATTCAATGTTTAATCCCAAGGGTCAGTAACTGTATAACAATTTTCTTTTTGATACCGCTAGTACCTTGACCAATTAAAACTTTAGGGTTGGGCGTCGAAATTTTCACGAAGGGCAAGGAGGCGATATCTGCCGTTTGCCCATAGGCAAACAAGGATGAGACGACATAGCAATTCGTGAAAATTGCAGACCAACACCAAATTTTAATGCAGTCAAGGTACTAGTAAGATTGCTATGTTACCCCAACACCTGTGATGCATAATGATCTCATTACTATTACTATATCTCAAAGCAGAAGTCACGAAGGAGGATGACATCCTATGTCCCGCAAACGAATCTCAATGGCCAAAGGAAAAGGATCATTATCTCATAATAATCGGGAGTATGCTGCACACAATGTAGATGCTTCTCGTACGCCATATAACATAATCTATATGTCGCAATCGATCGAACAAGCTTATGATAAATTATTCTCTGTTGCTGTAGATGAGTTTAATATAAGAGCACGCTCTGATCGCCGGATAAAAGATTCTTATTTTGAGCATTTGTTTGGGAAGTCTCCTGATTCACAAGCTGCTAAAGTTGTTATCGAAGGCAAGAACAAGCAAAAGTCATTTTATGAGGAGCTTGTGCAGATAGGTGATAAAGATGATACTGGTGTTGGCTCTGTAGATGGGCAGACGGCTACTAAAATTCTTGATGAATATATGAGAGGATGGCAAGAACGTAATCCAAGCTTTTATGTATTTAACGCTGTTTTGCATCTTGATGAACGTACACCACATTTACATATTGATTATATACCTGTCGCGGAATCCAAAAGAGGATTGTCTATTCAAAATGGTATGGCAAAAGCCCTTGAACAGATGGGCTATGATTCAAGGTCAGCACAAGGCTTTAAGGATTGGCGGCAGAATGAAAGAGATGTACTGACAGAGCTTTGCAGAGGTCACGGCATAGAAATAGCCAAGCCGGAAGAGTCAAGAGGCATTAGCTTGCTTCCGGATGAATATAAGGCGCGTAAGGACGCAGAGAGGCAGGTCTTGCAGGATGAGATTGATAAAGCCGTCTTGGAGGTGGCTTCTGAGAAATTAGCCTTGCAAGTAGAGATTACAAAACTTCAAGCCGAAGCGGATCGATGCAAAGTTGAGGTCGAGCAATACAGAACAGTATTGATTGATGCAGAATCGCGGTTACAGGAAGCATTGGAGCCTATTGAGGAACAAATAGACGCTGCGTTGGCTAGGAAGGCTAATAACAACGTTTTTAAAGATGTCGAGGTCAAAAAACAATCCTTCACGGGCACAATCACTCTAAGCCGCAAAACCAAAGGTGAAACGCTCACAGTTGAGCAGGTCGAAAGTGCTTTGGAGCTTGCTAAAAATCAGAGAGGTCATGAGATACGTTGTAATAACAAAGTTAAAAAAGCAGAGGCAGAGGTTGAAAAAATAAAGATAGAAATAAAAGAAATTAGAGCAAGGGCAAAAGAAGAAGTTGAAGCAGTTAAAGTAAAGACCAAGGAAGAGATCAGCTTAGCAAAAAAAGAACTGAAAGAACAACGAGTTATCGCCAAGCAAGCCACGGATGCATGGGGCGACACAATAAAGATTCTTGATGGCAGCACATTAAACGGCGTGAAAATCTATAATCCAGAAAACATAGCGGACACTGTGAAGTATCTTAAAGATGGTTTCTTCAAACATAAAAAAGCCGCCGAACAAGTGCCGGAACTTGAACGGCGGATAGCGAAATCGGAGCAAGATAAAAAGCACCTGCTAGATGAAATGGACGCCACAAAATCAACAGTTCGTAAGGAGTTTGAAACAAAGATAGGCAATCTCGAGCAAGGGGTGAGAGACGGTTATACAATCGCCGCAGGGCTGCTAGCAAGCATCAGGACCTATGACTTATCCCAACCGATAGCGGACTTCATTGAGATGGCAGGTAAATTCGTCGCTAAATGGATAAGAGAAAATGAAATACCATATACAGGCAAAGAGCTGCAAGAAAAGTTAGAAGCGCAGGCTGTCAGAGCAGAATCTGAAACAAGGTTGGCACCAGCCTATTTCAAGGCACTGTATCCCGCAGCTGCCGAAAAAGAACGTTTGCGCTCGCTTCATAAGACAAGTAAGTGGAGCGATTTAACCCCGGATGAAAGACAAGAGGTTAGGCGGTTACTTGTGAACTCTCAAGAGTTTCCGGATAGACAGGACTATCTGGATTTTAAGAGGGCGTTTGGGGGTGCGGTGGAGAGGGGGAGGTAGGGGGAGGTTTTTGACGTTCTAGGGTGTTCTCCAGCCTTTAAAGACACTCCAAATCCCCTTCTTTTCGACCTTTGTCTCGCTATTGATTTGAGTATGCGGCTCACCATTTATCAATAGAGAGGGGTTGGTGCGGGATTGTTCACTTCCCAGGAGTATTTGGTTATTTTTGTTTAACTCCTGCGCTTCTTTCAAGCGTTCGTTTAGGTTTAAAATTTGTTGATCTTTCATCTCGAGTTGACTTGATAAAAACTTTAAAGTTTCTTGCAAAGTCTTTAATAAGTCCTTGTCAATACATTGAACAGGCTGCTGTTCAGCTGCCTTCAAAGAAAACAACTCTAAGCCTTTTGTGTTTAAGGTTTTTTTGCCATCAATTATTTTTAAATATGGTTTTAAGTCCTTTTCAAGTCGTTGGTAAAGTGCCTGAGGACTTACACCAGCTTGAGATGCAAAATCTTTTATGGAAATATACTCATTCATACGTGCACCTCTTCGATAAAAATATTTTAAGTGAATTAAAGGATTATCTTGAAAATAAAAACTTTAAAGCACTTTAAAGTTATTGTAAAGACTCTAACAAACTCTTGCCAAGCATTTGTTAAATTACTTTAAAAATATCCACAACATCCTTATTTCTAGCAAGTTTTGCTATCAATTGATCTTTAAAATATTTTTAAAGTACGTTTAAAGAATTTTAAAGATACACTTAAATTAAGTTGAACGGTATCCAAGAGACACTCCCTTTTACAGCTGGGGTATACCAGATTTTGTGTGGTACACAAAATCCCAAATTCGTTAGAAGTATGCGATGAGTAACTGCTCATTATACACTCAAAGCGTTATTTTGAAACCCTACATTTTTTCTTTCTGCAATGATTTCTCTAGCCTTTTCTGCTTTGGTGCCTTTTCCGCTTGCCAGGCTTGACAAAATTCTCTCTACCGCTTCGATATCACCTGATTCTTCGTACATATGTATCATGTTCAAAATTTCTAATTTTTCAAAATCCCACTCACGGCTCGAGGAATTATTAAAGTTATGGGATCTGCTTTTGTTGGATTTTTTATTTTCCGATTTATGGGTGTGATCGGAATAACTGTCCTCCCAACGCCCTTCTTTTAGCCATCTTTTGGGCTCTATGATATACCTGCCATTATCATTGATCCAATCTTGGCTTTTCTTTGCTCTTTCCAAGCCCGTCATGATATCTTCAAATAGGGATTTAATGCGTGGCAGCTTAATCCACTCGTTTAATGCTGGTATCTTGCCCTTCTGTTTATGCTCAGGATACGCTTGCCAAAAGATTTCAAAATTGGCATAATGGGCGACTTCGGTAAATTCAGTTAAATTTTCTGCCGGCTCGGCGGAATTAAGAGGATATAAGACTGGATTTTCAGGATCGGGATTGATATTTTCTACATGTTCACTTGCCGCCATTTTATGACGTTGCCCTGCAACACTAAGGTCTATGAATTTTTCCAGATTTATAGGGCTTTTGTATTTTTCGTTTTTAGTTATTTTGAATTTTAGAGTTAGTATCTTGCCTCCGGGTCCTTTTTTCCCATGGGAACCATATGTAAAAGCTATATCAGTCTTTTCTGACAAAGCCTTCTGACATGGATCTAAAACCCTCTCTCTAAAACTATTATACCTTGGGTACTCATCTTTCTCAACACCCAGCATTTTGCGCAATTCCATAATCTCCACGATCCTGTGGCCTATTTTTTCGCACTGTTTCAAAATCTCATACATTCTCAACTGGTTATGACCCGTCAAAGATAAAGTATTCCATAACTCGTATCTAAAATAATGACTCTTCAATTCGAACATTAGCGGTAAGGCATCATCGTGCGCATCGATTTCAACATACCATTCACCAAAATCATTGCGACTTACTATACATTTTTTAAACAGTTGAAACTGAGAATACCCCTCTACCCCTTCATCCCAAATGGTTACAACCTTGCGCAAAAGACCCTCTGTTGTTCTTTTTATATGTTTAATGTTTATCCTGCCATCCAAGTCCATTATGGTGCGAAAATCATTTATGGGAAAACGCACAACCCTAGATCTCTTGTTTGTCGGATTGATTTTGCTTAAATAAATATTTAAAAATCGTAGTTCCTGCAATTTTAAATCATTTGGCTGAAACTCATTCAGTCTATTTGACTTAGCTATGGAGTCATTTTTTAAAAGGGCTATTTTTCCCACGAAATCACCATCCTTCTGCAATATTTGGACATTATAACATTGTAGACATCAAAAATCAATATCTTTTTCTGAATGTTGTCGACTGTGCGAATGAATGTTGTCGACTGTGCGAATGAATGTTGTCGACTGTGCGAATGAATGTTGTCGACTGTGCGAATGAATGTTGTCGACTGCTTTCTGTAACCCGCATGGGTAGCGAGGTTTCGGTGTGCGTAAAAGAAGATCTTTAAAAAGATCTTTAAAAAGATCTTTAAAAGAGATATATGGGAGCGTAAAAAATTTAATTCAGGATTGTCTATCACGAAAAATAAAAAATCCAAAAATCACGAACGAGCCCTTTGTCCCTGTACGTTTTACATACACAACACATATAGAAAAATCACGAGCTATGTACAAACACCTCACCACCTATCACATTTACGTTTTAAGACCACTAGAAGGCACGAGAACATATCTATCGTAATTTACAATACACAAATCCTCAAATCGACACAGCACCCCTTAAAACGCATTTTAGCACTAAATACATATAGAACTATATACTTGGGTGTACTGATATATGGATTTGATGTGTTGTTTTTGGTGTTTTCATGGGCTGCGCTTGTATTAAATATGTGAATGGAATGTGTAGTAATTTCAATCATCGGCGGCTACATGAAAATGACGAAATGTATCTTTCGTTGTCACTGAAGGTTTAAGATACGACGGAGAACATCTTGGAATTCATGCAAAATTTTTGGTACTGACCCTTGGTGATGACCCCGACAACCATCACGCAGCATTGCTAGATGGTGTGTTGTATGCGCAATTCGTTAGTGGCAGCATGCCCTAATTAAACATACAGCACTCTTTATACCATCATCCAATAAAACAGTTGAATATTCTCCCTGAATATGATATAATGCATTGGGGTGATGAAATGGCTAAATCATACGAGATTTCACGAGAACAATTAACTGAAATTGAAAACTACCGCAAGTTGAATAAGGATAAAAATGTTGATAAAAGGTTGCGAGCAGTACAGCTTCGTGGTGAAGGCTATGACAACAAGGCAATAGCTGATAAAGTAGAAGCTCATCCAATAGTAGTTAGTCGTTGGATATGCAATTATGCTAAAAACGGCATAACAGCAATACTAAAAGGCAACTACAGCGGAAACCGTCGTAATTTAACCAGAGAAGAAGAAAAGGCGTTCATAGACACCTTCAAAGAAAAAGCGGAAAAAGGCGAGCTTGTCACCGTAGAGGAAATTAAGTTGGCATATTGCAAAAAGATAGGACATAAGTGCGGAAACGGACAGATATATAGGGTATTAGAGCGTCAAGAATGGCGTAAAGTAGTACCACGCAAAGAGCATCCAAACAAGGCATCAGAGGCTGAAATAGAAGCCTCAAGACAGATGTATCTGAATATGCAAAGAGCGCATATTCAGCATGAATTAACTTCCGGATGAACGAATTAAAAAATATAAATTTTTACCACAGATATTTTGACAAAATACGCTTGATGTTCATGGATGAATCGCTCTTCGGGCGAATTACAACCGTAAGAAGTTGTTGGTGCCCTAAAGGAGTGCGTCCCATTGTGCCGTCACTGAAAATACGAGAATATGTTTATGCTTATGGTGCGGTTGACCCAATAAACGGCGATGATTGTTTTATTGTCGCAGGAAACTGCAATACAGACTGGACAAACCTTTTCCTGCGTGAATTGTCAAACAAATTTCCAAATGACTATATTTTGCTATGTCAAGATAGAGCAAGCTGGCATACATCTAAAACTCTGGAACTACCACATAACATAGAGTCTTTCTTCATCCCTCCCGCTACGCCGGAAATGAACCCGATGGAGCAGATTTGGGAAGAATTAAAAGAGAAGCATTTTGCAAATCGTTTTTTCAAAACCTTGGATAAGGCTACCAACCAACTATGTTTTGGTATAAATAATTTGAAAGCTGAAACTATAATGTCAATTACTGGAAGAAAGTGGATTTTGTAAACTGTTTAGTTGGATAATGGTATTAAACACCAACCCAAAGAATTTTACAAAATCCCTCACAAACCGCTTGACTACGCCCCTTTTGGTGATATGATAAAAGTAACATACCGCTAACTACAAAAACATACGTTGCAGGCAGACGATACCTGACCAATGTTGGTCTTTTTGGGATACACATCACATCAACACATCAATATTACACACCATTGGTTATGTTGCGGCAGAAGGCGGTATAACTAAGCTAGTGAATATCAAGGATAAATACAGTTGTACTGCTACAATCCCGGCTTGACCACTTAGATTAGTAAGTGTGGTAAGACATAGCGAGGTATAGCAAACAGCATCTCAATCTGTGACTGCTTCGGGTCAAAACGCTGAACGCCCTCTGGTGTCTTGCTCCCCTCACATACTCACGTCGTAGTTTCTAAGCCTGTTTGCTATGAGCCTGTTTCGCAAAACAGGACTTTGTCTCGTTTTAGCGCGTAGGTAATCCAAGATTTTAAGCGGGATTGTGTAGTAGGGTCATGATATTGTCATTATGGTAAAAGTCAAAAGCAAGATACAAAACGAGGTGGTTTTATGATTGTGATGTAGATATGGTTTTATAATAAGTGATTGCAAAACTCCAAAACATCAAATGTGAATAACTTTTCGTGAATTTCCAACGAAGCAATGTGGGCTTGAGGGCAATTAAAATACTGTCCCAAGATACGTCGCTAAAAATCGTCAGCTATCCACAGAAATGCAAGTTCAAAATAGGGCTTGCATCGGAATTGTGAGGAGTACAGCAATTTAACAAACTCCACAGCTATTGATTTTACCGGGCTGATAGAGTTTCGCAAACGCCTAATGGTTTTATAATTGCGAACGGATATTAATTTCAATAGTTGTTATGATAGATGCCTGCGATATGCGGGGATAAGTGTGTAGTTTGCGTATTTATACGACTAAATCAAGGTCACGATGGAGGCGAGACATAGCTACTTCAGTTGAAAACAGACCGAAATAGCTATGTCGGAGAAGATGATTTAAATTGATTGCGAGCCAAGGAGCCACCCGCAATCAATTTAAACGGCTATACAACAAAATTAGACCTATGTAGAAGGAGGGGCATAGCAGTTTGGCAAAAAGACAAGACAAATGGGGAAGTTATTGATGAACAGACCCTTAATTCACCATAACAAACTTCAGACCGAAAGGAGAAACCAAATGACAAAAGAAACTAAGAAAAATGTTGATACAATCAACCACGGATCCATTAAAAGAACTCCTAAAAGAGCCGCCAAGAAATTGACCGCGTTATTGCTGTC
>Ga0123352_10015113_pt1 | contig 12287 bp, 12 predicted proteins | sample TergutLab28metaG_FD_89700 | JGI IMG/M metagenome (GOLD analysis project Ga0123352, IMG submission 89700) | Labiotermes labralis P1 segment gut microbial communities from Petit-Saut dam, French Guiana - Lab288 P1 | ecosystem: Host-associated > Arthropoda: Insects > Digestive system > Gut ... | reverse complement strand
CTACAAAATAGTTACATATGTAACTATTTTGTAGAACTTCCACTATAAAACCCACAACGCAAGCGTTGCAGTTTTAAATTCATTTCACTATATCATATCATACCATACTAAACACGACTACTGTATGTCTTTTTCAAAATATAAATTCTTTCGTGCTCAATAGCTTAAAGAAATAACAATACCTCTATCCCTCAAGAGCCATTGGCTCAACGATACTTTCGGGAATTTCTATTCCTGTTGCATAACAAAACGCAATAATTTGGCCGATGTGCATACTTTCATGCCCTATCATCATTGAAATAATTTGATGCACATTTCTTTGCTGTCCATAGTATTCCATGATTTCAATGCCTTTTAGGGATTCAAGGGCTCTTTCCAACCGGGCATCAAGCTCGGCCATTATTTCAATAATACCCTGTGTTGGCATATTTACATAATTATATTCTTCTTCATATTTTAACGCATTTGTACCCAGTGAGTTGACAATATCTCTTTGAAACAACGTTAATTCATAAGCTTGCAACCGTATGGTATTCAGTTTTTTTCGGGGCAGTTTTTTATCAAGGTCTGCATCGCTTAATTCATTTAAGAAACCTAATGTAATACTTCTCGTTTCTTTCCAATCTGCCAAAAGCGCCTTTAGTGATTCAATCATGTTCTTACCTCCAATTTTTTTTGTATTGCTCTTTTTCAATTATAACAGGGCATTGTGACAGCAGTATGTCCTATTTCATGGGAACATGTAAAATTATTTTTGGATTCTACCGCTCCGTCTTCAACTTCACTACTCTTTCTGCTCGGCCTACCCGCTTTATTAGGGGGTGGAGCGTTGGTATCAGATGTATAGCCCGTCTTAAAGACGAAAGTAATCTTATAAGGGTTCTTATTACCCTGCTCGTCAATCTCGCCTATGCTTATCTTCTCAATCATGTTTTCAAACACAGTTGGGTCAAACTCGTTCATGGCTTGGTTTTGCTCTAAAACTGCCTTAAACTCGGCAAGACGCTTTTTTAGCTGTGTATCGTTTTTGACTGCGGATAATAGTTCGTCTTGCTCTAGTTCTGCCGCTTCTAATTCATCTAATAAATCGCTGCGCTTTTGGTCGTACTCGGCCTTTGAAATTGAGTTGTCAAGGAGTAATTCTAGTAGCTTGTCAAGCCGTGTTTTGAGGTATGAAGCTTTTTTATCAACCTTTGCAAGTTCCTTCGTGTAGCTGTTTTCATTCAAAGATGTTTCTATGCGCTGTAGAAATTCTGTGATGATATCTTCGCTGTCACTGCACATTAAACTGAACGCATGAGCAAAAGCCTGTTCTAAATCTTTTTCTTCAATTCTGCTAATGCTATCGGGGCATACCTTTCTACCCTTTTTAACAGAATCAGCGCAAGACCATACCCTTTTTTCGTAGTCTGTTCCGCTATGCAGATTGCGTCTGCTGTAAACACTTCCGCAAAAGCCGCAGTAAATCATACTGCTAAAAGGATATTGGCGGCTGTATTTATCCCAGTGTTTGCCTTTGTGCATAATAGTTTCGCCGCGCTTGTTGAGTATAGTTTGGGCTTTTTCAAAATCATCTGCCGATATTATCGGTATATGGTTATTTTCAACATAGTATGAATCCTTTTCGCCTAAGTTGGTAAGACGCTTTTTAGATATGGGGTCTGTTACATATGTTTTACCCATTTCTAAATCGCCTTTGTATTTGACGTTTTTTAATATCGAAATAACAGAAGTCCAAGCCCATTTTTCAGAGCGTAGGGGCTTGTACCCTTTTTCGCCTAACTCTCTGGCAATGGTAATCGCACCTATGCCTTTAGTGTATCGCTCAAATACATACCTTACAATTTCAGCCTCTTTTTCGTTTATGGTAAACACTTGTGTTTTAGTGTCATACTCATACCCTAAGCATTTACGGAAGCCTACATTTTTACCCGCTTTCATTCTGGCTCTGTGTCCAAATTTAACGTTAGCAGAAATATTCTCTACCTCTTGCTGTGCTACCGAACTAAGAATAGTAAGCAGAAATTCCCCCTCAGTGGTTAGTGTGTTGATATTCTGTTCCTCAAAGAATACGGCAATACCTTTGTCTTTTAGTTGCCGTACATATGTTAATGTATCAACGGTATTACGGGCGAACCTTGATATGGCCTTTGTAATAACCATATCAATCTTGCCGCTCATGCAATCATCTATCATTCTCTTGAAATCTTCACGGTTTTTTGTGTTTGTGCCTGTGATGGCTTCATCAGCGTAGATACCCGCCAATTCCCATTCGGGATTAGAGTTTACTAATTCATTATAGTAAGCGACTTGGGTTTTATAGCTTTCAAGTTGGTCGTCTGAATCTGTGCTTACCCTGCAATATGGGGCTACGCGGATTTTCTCCGTTGGGTTATTTATGAATCTTCTTGGTTTTTCTGTTCCTTTTCTTACCTGTACATTTGACATAGCAATAGCCCTCTTTTCTGGCAGGTTTAGTTTCGATACTATATATTATAAGTTAGGAATATAATTTTGTCAAGTGAAAAATGTTAAGCAGATATACTATAATAAATGTTAAACAGATATGCAAATGCAGTTTTATTTGTCGGACATTCATCATTCCCACTTATCCCACAGCTTCTTTAACCACCTAGAGAGCAGAGAAAGTATGAGTGACAACATAAAGCCCAACATAAAACCAACGCCAAGGCCAAAAGCAATACCTTGCCATATTGCAATATTGACAACTTCCCTCTCTAAATTGTAACGAAAATAGTCTAGCATTTCGTCCGAAAAAGTAGGTGTTAGCAGGGCATGGAATAACCCAATGACTGAACCAATCATTCCAGACCATAATGCCTCCCTAAATGACTTTTTAACCATTCTACCATCCTACTTTTCTACTATCAAAAAATTCATCAAGTGCTAGGAATGTTCTTTTAATTTTCGTCCAGCCCAATCCATCAAAAACAAGACCAAGAAAACGCCTAAGTAACCCCCTACAAAACTAGCAGTAATAATTTGCCATTCTGGGGTATAGGAAATATCTATGTCCGCCTCTTATTGAATCCATCATGGGACGATTTAATAGGAAAATGTACATCATCCGAACAGCCGCGGAGCATATACCTCCCATAAGTGAGTACAAATGCAGTTTTTTTCATTATTCTTTTACCCACCTTTATATAGCATGTTGACCTATCGTTATTCTGTCTGTATGCCACTCTCCGATTATTCCTTCATATGGATAAGGAATGAATTGGTTAGGTGCATGTTGAATACTATAGGAACGTGTCACAGCACCGGTTTATTAGCCTTCTTTTATTACTCCTCAGAAATATCAGATGAATCTTTAAACTTCTCTGAAACCCATTCCATAAGTAAAATAACAAGAAAACAAATGACATAGCTCACCGTTAAATCAAAAATGATACTTTGCCACAATGGAACAGTATCAGCAAGCTTGATTCCTAACGCTCCGGCTCGGACTTCGGGCCAGCTTGGCCCGAAGTAGCAATATAATCTTTTGTTGAAAGTAGATTACATCAGGCCACTTGTCCAATCTTGCGGCCTAATGTTGTTTTGGAATATGCGGATAAAATAAAACATGGCGGCATCCTCCTAAGTAGTGCCGCCGTTTGCCGAAAAAAGGGCGCAAAAATCACACCCTCCGACACCTCGTTTTTTTCAAAAGGAAACGGCGACTTTGATATTTATAATCAAAACCGCCGCAGGGCTGGGGGTGCTTATTTTCGGCCGCAAAATACCGACTGCCGCTGATGCGGTTTTTTTATATGCCGCAGGGCAGATTCTTAAAAACGAAAGTGATTTCATAGTTCAATTCTGCTAATGTGATCAAGGTAAATTATTGTTTCTAACGATTCGCATACCAATTACCCAAACCAATAAAACATCATACCTGCAATTAAAGCGTAGGCTGGCTTTTTTACGGGTAGAAGATATGCAAAACCAACAGTAAGGTAGAGTAAAGTCATTCCTACCAGCCATTGATACTCTCCTCTTAAAATTCATAATAAACTTCTCATTATTGATATTATTAGGCAATACTAAAAACCAAGTGTCTTTTGACTATTTCTTTTATGGTAACCCTTCGGGTCAACTTGGCCCGAAGGGTTTGCTATAGTGTCACATCAGGCGACTAATGCGAAAGTAAAAACTCAATCATGATTTCATTAACTTCTTTATACCTCTCTTCATGTGGCAAATGCCCGGAATCCTTTATAATAGCTAATATTGAATTTACTAATCTCCGCTCAAATTGATTTGCATATTCTAAATCAAAATATGGGTCAATATCACCGAATATTAGAAGTGTGTGATTATCGAGTTCCCCTATACCTTTATCAGTAATTCTCCAATCCATGCTTCTTTGGCTCAAGAACTGCGCTCTACGGTTATCGAATTTTGATAGAGGTGCAAATACTTCTTCTGCATACTGATCTGTCACAAAATCCGAATCGTATACCATGCTTTCTAACGAGTTTCTCGTTGCACTAAGAGAAATGAAATTAGCAATTAGCTCACCTAAAACCGGGCAATCAAAATATTTCCATTCAGATTTATCGGGCATATCTAAACCCGAAGGGGCTATCAATATCAATTTATCAACTTTATCTGGGTATTTCAATGCAAAATAAATTACCCAACCTCCGCCCCATGAATGTCCTACAAAAGAAGCTTTTTCAATTTGATGAATCTCCATAAATTCATATATAAAATCAGCGTATGTATCTAAATCGTAGACAGGCTCATGAAATATAGCGGTATACCCATGCCCCGGCATATCTAGCGCATGTACCTCAAAATATTCAGATAGTGCATTAATGTTGTTTTGATAGGTGTATAGCCAACTGCCACCCCCATGTACAAGGATAATAGGCTCTCCGAATCCTGCTCTAAAATAATGAGTATAATAGTTTTCCAATTCAACATATTGCGTAGGATTTTGCTCTAAAAATTTTGAGTGAAACTCGCTGTATTCCTTCGGCCTATAAACGTAAGCCGCAAATAAAGTGCTTGCGACAATGAAAGTGGCAAATATAAATATGCTATACGTTGTGATTTTTTCCTTTCTGGACATGTATGCTCCTTTGAAAACACACGCTATTTAATCATTATTCATCTCAAATGCAAAGTAAATTGCATCATAAAATTATTGAGCCTTATTCGAGTTAAGTGACTTCGGGCCATGTTGGCCCGAAGTGCTACCTTGTATCTAGAAACCGCTAGTTATACGAGGTGGAGAAGCAGCTTCAGCAATTTCCGTAGCCAATTGCCTTGCGGCTCATGATAATTGGAGAACGAATACTGTGTATTAATTACGTTGGCATCATGGTAGATATAATAACTGCTGCCAATATTTTGTCCGTGAAATCCAGTATTTCTTTTAAGACGGAATGTGTTTTATTTTCATATACTGCTCTAAGGTGCTTTTTCAAACTTTGTGTATCTGTTTTGCTAAAGTACCTTTTGATAATGTTGCTTTTATCAAGCAAAGCTACCAATCGAACAGTTTCTTTGTTCATTGTGCCTCGCTCAAAAACCTCAACTCGGATATTCTCAATAATACTTGTTACATCTTCTGGTTGGGGAATATATTTCTTTTTGCTGCCAAACAAATCATTAGAATATCTTTCAACAGTACTACTGATTAATACAAGTGAAGAACCAAGAGACATCAAGAATTTTTCAAGAGATTTGTTGTTAAATCCCCATAGATAAATCTCCGAAAGCTCTTTAACAGTCATGTTTTTTTTATGTGATAAAATTATATCATATAATGGCTTTAAATAAAGAAGGTCTTTGTCCAGCGGTGCAAATATTAATAGCTTATTTTCGTTATCAAATTCAACATATCCACAATCATATAACTCCATAATTCCGCTAGCAATTAAACAAGCAGTTATGTGTGTAAACTCAAAAGACGGTATATTTCCTTTGTCATCAATTGAACACAAAAAATACTTTTGCGTACAGGACAAATTCCTCATTGTCAACAATCTGTTCATAGTCATTCTTTCCTCCATTTATGATTATTTTTGCTTGCATTTTCGCAGTTCTAATTTGGGGTATGAAAGTAAGTTCCTCGTTTTTTATACTTCGGGCCAACTTGGCCCGAAGTTGGATATACCCCTCAAATTTACAGCCTAAAGGCTTCAACAACAAACCTATAGTTTTCTTCAATAGCTTTAACGCCACCAACAATAAGTATCGCATAGCCTATTTCTTTACCGCAGAGCAGCTTCTTTTGTGGTTTCTCGCTTATGTTACTTTGCTAATCGAGCCATTTAACCAGATTATCCAGTGGTTGCCGTTGTATTCTGTATTGGCTCATGTCACTTGCTCCTAATCGGATGCCGTATTACCGTCTTTAATTTTGCTGCCGCTGTTTTTCTTGGGTCTGAAAGGTAAATCTCGTGGTGATGGCGATTGTCGTTTATATCAATGACGTAACCATTTTCTATTGCAAACGTATCCATTACAAGAATCGTTGCTGGTTCATCATCATACGATCCTATGTGCATGATTTGAACGCACAAACCCTCAGTAATCGTTTCAAGCCGTGCTTTTGACACGTCAACTTCGGGTTTCTTTTTTACAATGACGGTTTTGGCGGCTTCAAATACTTCTCTGCCAACAAAATCGGGTTGGCGAATCATCATTGTCCAAACAAATTTGCTTTTGTCGTTAATGGGCAAACCACCGCCATTGTATTCCTTGTCGTCAACTTGCCAAAAACCCTCAAGAGGCGGCACGACGTATTCTAAAATGTGTTTGTTACCCATTTTGATTGTATATGACAAGCTGTATAAGGCTTGTATTGCTTGTGCGTAATCTTCGGATGTGTTGGGGTCGCCCTTACCATCTATGCAAATGAAGTTCATTTGCGGCACGTCAACAATCGACGGTGTGTTTTTTGGCTGATAGAGTGATTTTTCGGTCTTCTTTAAGTCTATTGGCATATAGCATCCTCGCTCTCTATAATTTTTTTGGGGGGGCATTATCACAACCTATTATCTAACTTCGGGCCAATATGGCCTGAAGTTAAGAGAGTTATGTAAAACCCAAACATCAATTATTGAAATAAATATGTTACCACATATACGTTCGCTTATTTTCGTAATTTTAATGAAATCTCTCTTTTGTCAGCCATTTCACCGAACAAGCGAGCAGCAATGGTGGCCTTGGTTTTCAAAGATGTTTCTGTTCCAATTTCACTTTCAATCTGCTTCATAACTGCTTTTACATCTTGCAAATCTAACAGATTAATTGCGGCACAATAAAAACTCTTGCGCCGTCCATTATCATAGCTTTTCAATAATACTTCTAACAATTTGACCTTTTCATTAAGTTCAGCGGCGTAGGCATCCATTCCCATAAGCTTTGCTTTTTCCATATCACGGAATTGGTTCATGTGCGTAACAAAGGAATCTGTATCATCAGCACCATCATATTTCTTACATGGAAACTCCTCACACTCGAAGCAATATTCAAAGCCTTTGCGCTGGCAACATGATAAAACACCGCATGGGGGATGCACTTCTGAAAACCCTTTCCCGGCGCATCCGGGGCATCTGGACGAACCATCAGTATAATGCCGAGGGCATAAGCCGCAATTCAAACCACAAGCTGAAAACAGGGGATATGATCTGATTTTGTATTCCATTTTTTCTCCTCTACCTAACGTTTTATATAAAGCATAACAGCAAAATAAGACAATAGGCTGTCATGTTTCATATTGCTTAATAGCCTGTTCGAGGAATTTTTTCATTTGTTCCCTCATAGGTTTAGGGGATATAATTTCTGCTTTCTGTCCAAATTGAGAAAAAACACCAAAAACCCATTCAATATTTTTGGTTTCAAATGTTACAACAATATTTCCGTCATTATCTTTGTGTGTATTTTTAATCCCAAAAAAATCTATTGCAAGAAACTCAAGTGAATTATCCATACGTACCGTTACAGTCTCTCCAACTGCATTTGTAAAATCTTCTTTTAATTCTGGTATTACATAGTCAAGACGCTCCTCAAAATGAATATCAGTTAAAATCATTTCAACCATACGGTTTAGCTTGAAAATCCTAAATCCATTGCTTTTTCTGCAAAATCCAGAGAGATACCAATTCTCTTTTTTGAATATCAATTTATACGGCTCTATTGTCCTTTGACTACTTCCGGCCCCACCATAATATTTAATTTCTACCAATACATTAATAGCAATTGCTTTCCTAATGCTTTTAATTTTTTCTATTAGGCCACTGTTATTGTTCCATGCCGAAAAATCAACAACAATATCATTTTCTAAAAGCATTTTATTGCCATTATTAAGCTGTAATTTTGCAAGAAGTGTCTTAATATTTACGCTGTCCTCAATAGCGGTAAGACTATTCAGCCCTGCAAAAATAAGGCTCATTTCATTTTTATTCAAGGCTGTTTTGCTATATCTAAAATTATCTAATAGGTATACTCCTCCGCCTATTCCTTGTTGAGTTACAACAGGAAACCCGGCACTTGATAAATCTAGTAAATCACGGTGAATGGTCCGAACAGAAACTTCAAAATAATCAGAAAGTTCTTTCGCTGTAGTCTTTTCGTTTTCAAGTAGCTTGCAGAGTATTCCAAACATTCTATTGGTTTTCATAGTCTCACCATCCTATTTGTACGAACCGGGGTAATGGTGTTTTGCTTAATCTCCATACCCGCACCACTTCGGGCCAGTAGGCCCGAAGTGGCAACTGATGAATAGCTTGCTTATTTTCTATTCTCGAATCCTTTCTCTGGCGACCATTCGCAATCACCAGTCATGGAATATCGGCAATCGCAATATTCGTGACCGTCGCTAAGGGTTTTGGTGCGAAAAAAGCCACATCCCATATAATGAGATAGCAAGTAATCAATTCTGCACACACCCGGGAATAAACCTGTCGCGCCATTTTCCTCACATAGCTTTTTCATTCCGCATTGGTAAATCTTGATTTCAAAAGTGGTATCATCAATATTTTTGAATTTTATTTTATAATCATAATCATGCAGTAATTTTTGAGTCTGCCGAATTTCATGCTTTACAGCATTTTTGCGAAAGCCTCCTAAATACACTTTTGCACCATACCATTTGAGCAAACCTTGTGGAACAGATGACAACAAATTTTCGTGTATTTTCCATATCCAGCCGATAATTGTGTCGTTGTCCATTTTTAAATATAAAAATGCTTTGTACCAAGCTATGTAACAAGGCGTAAAAGCAAAATTGAACTTAAAAACGCTATTCCCAATGTCGGGTGTTAGTGACATAATGTGCTTAAACTGTTTTTTTGCTTCGCTGACAAAATTTCTATAAACTTCTTGCCCATATTCTTTTCGTAGGCTTTTTCTGATCGCCCATATCCCGATATGAAAAATGAATTTGCTAATCATGGTCTAACCCTCCCGGACAAATCCAATGGGCAATAGTATTCAAAACTAATGGCATGTTTCCAATATTACAGTGATTTTCTGCATTTTCTTTTTGCGTGAAAATACGGAAAGTTAATGAGCGCGCTTTTGTTAAGCAATCAATTTGCTCTTTATACATAGACAAGGGAATAAAGTGGTCGTTTGCCGCACCTAGTATTAAGACATCTTGCGTGATGCTATCGGATATTGATTTTAAGTTATATTTCTTTATTTCCGTTAAGAAGTCATAAGCTGATTGTTTCCCGAAAACATATTTTCCTTGTTCAATTCCCCACGCTACATAAGGCTCTTTTTGTATCATAACGCTTGCTAAAATATTTATAATGCCTTTAGCGCGGGTTTTTATCAACATATTTATCACATTACGAATCGCTTTCGGGCGTGTTGACAGTATTACATCAAAAAAATTTTCCATTACAGTCCATGCGACTACTCTCTCTATTCTCTTTTCATAGGCGGCGGCACGTAAGGCCAGCATAGAGCCAAGAGATATACCAATCAAGGCCACATTATCAAGATTGAAATAATCAAGAACTGCACCAATCGGCCTATGCCAGTCTGGTGTAAATGGCAGGTTGTGTGTATGCCTACACTCCCCTTGTCCCGGGCCCTCAAAAAGGTATACTGAAAAGCCAAGCTGTTTATAGAAAATTAAAAGAGGTAAAAAATCCTCCATATACGAATCGAAGCCACCATGAATTAAGATGATTCCTAAACACTCCTTTTCGGGAGTGGCACAGCAAACAGGTAAAAAACCATTGTCATAAGGTACATTATATCGCTTAATATCATTACTCACTATCAAGCTATCATGCACCTTGTAATATAATTCTTTATATTCTCTATAGAATGTTTCTTTGTTGGGGTTGCTCTCATTCATAAAAAATTCAGCGGCACGAATATAAGCCAACGCATTTTCTTCTCTATGTTCTTTTTTAGCGCTGTCTGCTAACGCCTGTAACTCCTTTATCCATGTTGGAATATCTACGATTTTAGCTGCTATGTTTTGTATTTCGTCTATAGAACCGTTTGAAAGTATTACGGCTCTATTAAGTTGATAATTAAAATTTGGGTCAACATGGAATTGAAATGTTCCTGTCTGAAAGTTAATTATCCCCATTTCTTAATCCTCCAATGATTCGTTTTCTTTTGAAATACCAACCCTCCCGGACAAATCCAGTTGACAATTGTATTCAAATCCAGTGGAATTTTTCCAAAAAACAATTTATTGTCATTTCAAGTTATTCCACACATTCGATACATGCGCTATCAAAAATATACCACCGAGGACAGCAAGGAGATAATTCCCGCGCCAAAGCCCAATGAAAGAATAGTATATAGGTGGTAGGGGAACTAAAAAGCAGAATATAATTAGAAAATTTTGAAAGCCATTAAAGTAAAATATCCAACCTATAAAATATCCAGCGATTGCAAGCATTGCCGCACAGAAAAAGACTTTTTCGTGCAATGTACTAAGCGAGAACCATTTCACGTCACCACGGACAAGAAACATCATAAGGAGAATACATGAAACACCAAGAATCTTTTCAATAGCATTTAATAATGCCGACTTGTCTTGCATTTCCATAAGTATGTTAGATTCCATTTGAATAAATGGCATGATAATATACGGTAGTTGCTGAAGAACGAAAAGAGCCAATCCAAGCACAGAAAATCCAATATACTGATTTTGTGTTATTGCAAACCATCTAACCATATGACTATCCTCCGTGTCATACTAAATAATTGTACGATATTTCCCTAAACGTCAGTAACTTTAATCTTTCATGCCTTCTAATTGCTCAACAGCTTCCTTGCACCACTCTAAATATGCTTGGTATGTCTTAATGCCGAATTTCACAGTCAAAATATAGTACCGATGTGCCGGTTCATCTTGCAAATTTTCTAAATTCTCGTAATAAAATTGAAGTATGGAAAGCATACGCTCTGACTTCTCAGCAAATTCATGGATATGTTTCAACGCAGTATCATCACAGGCTTCTCCACAAAAAAATATTTTCAACAGCGTTTCATAACGCAGCTCATCTTTAGAGCCGGAAATGCTCAACCAATCCAGCAGATGTTGTCTGCCGCCATCTGTGATGGTGTAACTATGTTTATTTCTGCCTGTATCAGCAATCTGTTTCTTTGTGACAAATCCCCTTGCCTCCAATTCTCTGAGGGTAGGATAAATACTGCCATAGCTTGCACTCCAAAAAAGAGATACCCCTGTGTCAATACGCTTTTTAATCTCGTACCCCGATAATGGTTCATGGGATAGCAGTCCTAAAAGTAATTGATCCATCTTCTTTTCGTTTGCCACACTTACCCTCCTAATGCATATATCAGTATGATATATTATATATCAACTTGATATATGTGTCAAGAGTAAATTTGCCTACTTTGCCCTTTACCCAAAACGATAGACCATAATCCGGGGCAAGCAAATGGTAAAGACCAAAGTTGTGCCTCCCTTTAATTATCACTTAACTTCGGGCCAACTTGGCCCGAAGTTTGGACAGGGCTATGTCGAAGTTCCACAGTAACTTGCATTTGTGCGCTTATGAAACCTCACGCAATCTTTCAACTACACTTTTTTGCATAATAACTTTGAAAAATTTGCGTGGTAATATAATCGCAATTAGACATAAGGGTGGAAAACTAACCAACAAAGGTGACATTGTAAAACGATAAGTATACGCTGCTGCATTTTCAACAAGCAAACGGACAATACCAAAACTTGCTGCATATCCAAGACTTATAAAAATTACTCCTATTATCAAGATAAAGTATAACCCCTCTAACATCAGTATATTTCTACATTGTCGTAT
>Ga0123352_10015111_pt1 | contig 12289 bp, 9 predicted proteins | sample TergutLab28metaG_FD_89700 | JGI IMG/M metagenome (GOLD analysis project Ga0123352, IMG submission 89700) | Labiotermes labralis P1 segment gut microbial communities from Petit-Saut dam, French Guiana - Lab288 P1 | ecosystem: Host-associated > Arthropoda: Insects > Digestive system > Gut ... | reverse complement strand
TTAATGTGTGAATTTGTTTTTTCTTTTCTTTGTTTTCTCTGGTGTTTGGTGTTTGGGGGGGGGGGGGGTGCAAATGGACCTTCAATATTTCTCCACTTAAGAATGTTTTTTTTTTGGTTATTAAGTTAAAGAGGTAAATAAAAAATTGAGGTGAGAGTGGGAGAAAGGGGTGTATGTATATAAAGAACGGTTCAAATCAATCTTCCTCATCTTTCTAACTTGACTTTTTCGTAAATTAGAGTTCCTACTTATGGTCGAATGTGCCCCGCCAGTGTTACTATCAAGTTCCACTTACGCACCCAGCACCGGTATCCCCCGCCTTTTACCACTCTTCTGAATTGACAATGGGAAGCCATCTGTGGGCGACACTATCATGAATCGTAACACGATTCCGCTGTAGCTGGAGCTGGCATGTGGACACGTTATTGCCTTTGTTTGCCAGCCAATGGCGCCCAGACAAAATGTGCGTATACTACCGCCGGTTGCCGCCCTCTTCATTTGGCGCGTGAACATCAATAACGTAGCGCTTTTCATTGGTTAACCGACTACCGCTTGAGTGTATTCTCGAACGTATTCCAAGGTTCATATAACAGATATATTATTTGTATTAAAAATAAACCATAATAAATGATTTCATTGTATTATATAACTTCGAAAAACACATAAGTGATTTTTATTTGTTGTATGGGCAGGTTTCTTCTACACGGTGTAAAAACTTAGAAGTACAGTTACTGTGTACCTTCGTTGTGTTGCGACGCTCCGTGAGCACATTAATGTGCCCTAAACGAAGCGGCTCAGCGGGAAATCTGTGGTGTAGCATTGGTGCAAGAGGAAGGAGGTGTTTTGTTTGACAACAAATCCCAGTAATGTTTACTGTAGTTGAAGATATAGTTATTTTGTGATGAAATATCTAATGGGAGTAAATTGATGTATTAAGTTGTGTTTGTAATATGTATATAAAGCAGGTACGTACGTTTATAGACGTGCATGTATTGTGTTACTACGATGGAAGTTTTCATGCAGAAGAACTGAAATCCTGTGCCTTTGAATATAAATATAGTCACCTTTTTGTTCACACTAGGTTATTATTCAAGGATTCAAGAGTTACAGAGAGCAAACCATAGTTGAGCCATTTGATCCCAGACACAATGTTGTGGGTGAGTACAAGATAAATTTCGGCATAATACTCTCGATACATTTTTAAGTAATGTGTATTACATTTACGGTTTCTGATATTGATAAGTACATTGTCCCCCCCAAAATAAACAGCTTTTTACATAATAACGTGTGAGTCAAACTGTGGTGTAGAACTGTATATAGGTAACTTAATTTGCAGCTGCTGTATTAAAAGTAGTCGCTAATCTTTGTCTTGTAGACTTTTAGTTTTATTGCGTCTTGAAGCCATTAATGAACTAAATATTCCAGAGAAATTAATAATTTTGAGTAAAATATATGCAATTAGAAAATCAGGCATACAAACAAGAGGCAACATATTCTAAAAGTTGGTCCAACTTATGGTCTATGCTGATGACATGGTTATCATCGGTAGGTCTTTAGCAGAGGCTTTTCAGTTACTTGAAGAGGCAAGTAATAAGTGGGATTAGTCATCAACAAAGGCAAAACCAAATATATGGTGGCAGCTAACACCCAGAATTGCAGCAGACCCTGCATCATTGAAATAGGAAGATACAACTATGAAAGAGTTGATAGTTTTACCTATCTTGGTTCATTGGTAACTGGCAACAGTAGTATCTCAGAAGAAATTACAAATTGCCTTATATCTGTTAATAGGATCATATTTTGGACTAAGAAGTCAGTATTTACATACATCACAGAAACCTGAACTATGACAAAGAAAGATGAAAGAAGACAGTATCTTCAAAAAGGAAAATTCTTTGCATAATATGTGGTCCAACATGCAAGAGAGGGCAGTGGCAGAAGAGATACAGTAGTGAACTAGAAGAGCTTTACAGTGAACCAAATATAGTTAATGTAATAAAATCCAGTTAACTGAGGTGGACAGGTCATGTTGTGCGAATGGATGAAGATGAATTACCTAAAAAGATGTGGACAAACCCTGAGGGCCAACAAGGACATGGCTGACCAAAATCAAGACTGATTGGCGGTGTAGCAAATCAAGATTGATTGGCGGTGTAACTGAACATTTTTGATATATTTGTTTCTTAGGTTTGCTGGCATCAGTTATGGATGGTTCATAGCCGTATGTTTTGGGTTTAATCTGTCAGCATATATTCAGAACCGATGGTGACAGGTAGGAGGGAAGAGATTTAAACAGCAAAATGGTTGGGAGAAGTTAATGTATGCTAGCAATCCAGTGTGAAAGCAGTTGCGTATGAGAGTGGTGTAAGTGGGAGGACAGAGAAGTGATTGTGTCAGTTTCCTAGAAATGATGTGGTTGTTTAACTGGATATAGCACTCCATTATTTTATATCAAGAATAAAATGAATAAATAAATCATAAGTAAAAAAAGTATTAAAACTAAATGTGATTTTGTGAACCACACCAGTTTCTCAGAAGAGGATCACCTACCAGACTGAGCACGTTGGGGCAACAAAGTTACAAAGGGCGATCGTGTAGAGTGGGGTAGAGGAAGACACAAGGAAACTGGGTTGTAGAAATTGGCTGGTGACTGCCTAGGATAGAGTTCGCTGGCAACATTTGCTTGAGGAGGCCAAGGCCCACCCAGGGCTGTAGAGCCTATGATGATGATGATGATGATGTCCTTATCTGCATGTGTTGAAAATAAGGACTTAATAAGATATGAGTCTGTTGCCCTTGTAGTCATTGTGTTTCTGTGTTGGTAATTCCATGGTGAATGCACATTGTTCCTAATTGTTTGGAATTAATAATGCCTTGAATTATCATTATGAAAACAATATAAAGTATATTTTATTTGTTTTACTGATTTTAATTTGTTTCTGTTTATTTCAGTGGGTCGAAATGGTTCAGGCAAGAGTAATTTCTTCTATGGTAAATATCCTTGTCATTTTATCATAATTATTTTTTGTGTGTTTATAACTAAGTACTTGTTTAGTAGACTGTGCAGTATGGTGAACAAATATAGGTTTTGTCTTTTATAAGGAAGCACTTGCATTTCAGTATGTGTATTATTCAACAAGAATACTGATATGAAGCTGGGCTGAAAGGTTTTGCTTCCTGTGTCATATTTTTTATTTGAGGGATGAAGACCTGATAAAGCCGGTTCAACGCAGTCATATCTCCCCTCCACCGTAAGTAACCTTGAACCCACAGCTGTCTGTAACTCTGGTTCAGTGCCAGTCGAAATGGAAGGCTGTGAGGACATGCAGTTCAAACAGTATGCCATAATTGAGTTCTTGACCGTGGAAAAAATTCCTCCTATCGACATTCATTGCCTATGCAGGTAGTGTGTGTGGGGATAAATGTGTTGATGTAAGCACAGTTAGACATTGGGTATGACAGTTTAAGTAAGAAGTGGGGGAAGCAAGTTTGTGTGACCAAGGGGGTGGGGAGGCCAGGACAGAATTCAGAAAGTTGTTAAACTTTGGTAAAAGTGTATTGAAGTTGGAGGGGATTATGTGTAAAAATGATTATGCAAAGTGGTAAATAAAGGTTAAAGGTACATTTAATTTTTTTTGTTTTACTTATATATTGACCTTCTTCCATTTTTTATTTAGCTGGAGGCAAAACTTTTCAGCCCATCTTTGTATGTTCAAAAATTATAGATATGCCCTTTATATAATAAAGAAGGAAGGACACTTATCCAAGCAAGGACACTGCATATAATTTTATATTAGAACATATTGTGGTCTACTGTAAACACCTTCCTAGGAAACTTTAGTATGGAGAGAATATTTTCTGACAAAGACTCTCTTCTGGGATGTGTTTAGTCTGGTAGAAATTTAGTGGCATTTCAGAGGTACATTCCACCAGCAGAAGTTACAGGTTGTCCCTGACCACACCTTGAAGGCATACAGAGGAGTTAGTGTCTACAAAGCTACATATTGGCATATCTGGAAGATAATATTCTTCATATATACTGTCATATTGTCATTAAGTTTCAAAATTTGTCCCTCTTCTATGGGCTGTTTCTCTGGTTTACCCCGTTTTGTCCTCTTATCCACTTGTACAGGTAAGTGTTCATACACTTGGCACCTGATTACCTGTGCATGTCAGTCCTCATTCTGGTTTTCATCCCTTGTTTTGTTTAATGCCTGCTGATAAAAATGTTCTTTGTTTTATCCACAGGTGTGAAACACGCTTTCATATTTCCCACTTTGCCATTATGTGTTTCTGCCTGTCTTTCTTACAGTATCCCTCACATTTTATAAACTATCACTGGTGGTTGTGGTAAGCTAAAAGAAGAGACAAAGACCAGTTTGCTTCACCTGTGACATTCATACTGCTGGATTTGTAATTGCTGAAGTCTCAAATATCTAGCAAGATGGCTTTGTGATGCAGCATGTGTGGGCTGAAAATAATATGATTATGTATCTTTTGGCCACGTAATAAACACAGTGTTCCATTGTGTTATGTGTAGAGCAGAAAGTAAAAGTTGTGAATGGAGAATCTGCAGTTTGTGGTGTGAAGTTATACCAGTTGAGGCTGTTGATATATTTTTTATAGCACCATATTTTAAATTTGCATTTTGATACTCTGAGTTTAAGCCTGTCTGACAGTAAGTGTCTGTCCTGGAATTTTCTTTGGTTCTCTGCTGTCTGACCAGCCTGCATAGGCCAGATTCTGCTGCTCTGATTTATATATATATATATTAAAGAAGACACTTTTTCAGAGGAAGCAAGCTCCTAACTTTTGGTTAGGAGCTTGCTCCCTCTGAAACATTTGGTAACTGTTCTCCAAATTGATGTGCCATATTTTAGAAGACTTAAATGTTCATTACGATTGTTGTGAGAACCTTAGAACTCATAGTCACAAAATACCTGTGTGTCTTTTAGCTTCTGAAAGAAGTGTGTCTGTCCATCTTGCCACCTGCCGTACATTGAACAGTACATGTCAATACAGTTGGCACTATAATTAGCTGATTTTGGTGGGCTCATTTTATTCCTTGCAGCTGAGACCACCAGAATTACTGTTTTCATATTCTGTTTTCAGCATTAGGAACAGTTCATTAAAAAAAGCTGAATTTATATAGATGTTCTTATAAGTTAAACATTCTTCAATTGAAAACCATCTTAAAATATAGTGCCACAGCATTTTTTATTGTTGTTAGATCATGATAGATGACTGGGACATACATGGATGACAGTACATTCTTTCTGCACCATAAATATTGACAGATAGAACTTTAACAGTTGGTACTTCACTATTGGCATAAATATGAATTCCTGCTTTTCTAATGATTGGCATGCATGATTGATCTGAGGGGCATAATGTCATGTTGTTATATTTTTATTCAGCTATCCAGTTCGTGTTGAGTGATGAATTCTCACACCTACGACCAGAACAGCGGCAGGCATTGCTGCATGAAGGAACTGGTCCTCGGGTTCTCAATGCCTATGTCGAGATCATCTTTGATAATACAGATGGACGCCTACCTGTAAGTTGTTCTAGTTGAAAGGAGTTTCATTTTGGTGTTATTTGCATTGTATTATTTGTATAATAGCTGAAGTTAGACTTTTCTAACCAGCATGTAACTGTTTTGGATTATCAGAATTTTTTTTAGTGCAAGTCACATACAATAAAATGCATTATTTTGGTATTGGATAATGTAGAAGTATTTTAATATTTATTCAGTTTCCTCCTTAGACTTTTTAATGGTATAATTGCCATTAGAGCTGCAATAAAGTAAAGAAAGTAAAATGGCTGGTTATAGAGTAGATGGCCAGGGTTCTGTTCCCAGCAAGAAATCCAGAACTTTTCAGCCCCACATCTTCGAGTGGTCCTGGTTCTCACATGTTTTCTCATTTCATGCTGATAAAAAGTTTCTTTTCCGAGGGTTGTAATGTGAGTGTGGTTACAGTTTACAAGCCTCTGGGTTTTTATGTTAATTTATTTGAGTTATAATGAAAATTTGATGTGTTTGTGGTTGTAGTCTGATATAACCCTTTGTGAGCACATTTTATTTTTTAATGGAAGATTGTTGTCTTGACTTATTTTTGTATAATGTGTTTGATGTATTATTTTACTGTATCTGTTACAGATTGATAAGGAGGAGGTGTTCCTCAGACGGGTTATTGGTGCAAAGAAAGATCAGTACTTCCTCAATAAGAAGGTGGTTCCTCGTTCTGACGTGATGAATCTGCTCGAGTCTGCTGGATTTTCACGTTCTAACCCATATTACATTGTGAAGCAGGGCAAGGTAATTAAATTGTTGCATAATCTATATTGGCTTGTTTATTTCATGGAACGTTCCATTTATTCTTACCATTCCAAAACCTGAATTGTCATTTTGTTTGTCTTATTTCAGATAAATCAAATGGCCACAGCACCTGATTCTCACAGGCTCAAATTGCTGCGAGAAGTGGCTGGAACTCGTGTGTATGATGAGAGGAGGGAAGAGTCAAAGGCCATTTTGAAAGGTATTGTCTTGCAGAGAACATCCGGTGCGAAGTGTGCAGAATTTTAATTCAAAGCATATTAGTACATTGGATCATGATGTGTATGTGTGTGTATAGAAACGGAGGGGAAGGTGGACAAGATAGAAGAGTTCTTGAGGACAATTGAAGAGCGTCTGAAAACTCTGGAAGAGGAGAAGGAGGAGCTGAAGGAGTATCAGAAGTGGGACAAAATGAGACGGTCGCTTGAATACACTATACATGACCGTGAGCTCAAGGAAACAAGGAAGAAACTAGATGATGTATGTTTCAGTTATATTGTTTCACTCTTGCGCATGTTGACAACTTGGCTTGTTTCTTGCACACTTATCCTTCAAAAGCAAGGTATAAGTCTCTTTTAGTTTTGTATAATATTTTGGTAAAATAGTTGTACATTTGCAGGTACTGTGCGGATTTCGTTCTGAAAATTTTGAACCATTTTGGACACTTTGTGCTACACTTTGTTGTATGTCCACATCTTCAGGTGTGTCTGGTCAGTTTTAAGTGTCTTGGTTTGAGGAGTGTCTTAAAGTTTTGGTTTCTGCATTCTTTTCACTTAAACACCAAACCCATTTGGCGGCTTGTTTTTAATTATTGTTACAGTACCTTTGTTTATGCTTCCAAATTCACCAGAAACTGGAATTTGTAAATAACTTAGTACATATTTGAGTAACTTTGATCTAAAGAGAATTGCTATTTGGTTTAATATTATACTGCATTAGGCCACTTCTTCCAGTTGTTAATTTTTGGTTTGGGTGTAAATTGTTAGATACCTTTAATGTGATGGTGGTAAGCTTCTTTGGGTCTTTATTAAGGTCGTGTATTTAAAAACTGATGTTTAAAATTGTGGCAGGTCTGTACTAAATGATGATGTTCTAGATGGAAGCAGCTCGAAAAAATTCAGGGGAAGAACAGAAAAAATACAGTAATGAATTAAAAGCAGCCCAGGAGAATATCCGCTCGGCTGCGCGGCGCCTGAAAGAAGCAAAGAAGATGGTACAGACGCACAAAGAGGAGCGAGACACCCTGAGTGCTGAACAGCAGCAGCTGCTTAAAGAGAAGACAAAGCTTGAACTTATCATTAAGGACCTGTCTGATGAGGTGTTAGGAGACAACACATCAAAGGTACAGATTCATTTTGTATCAACGCATGTGTACGGGACAACACCCCAAGGGTATAGCATCATTTTGTACCTTGTATCTTTAGGAGATAACACATAAAAGATGTAGACTGTTTTTGTATCCTGTATCTTTAGCAGATAACACCTTGAAGGTATAGATTCATTTCATATATATCTTTAGGAGACAACACTTTAAGGATGTAGACTCTTATTGTATCTTGTATCTTAAGCAGACAACACCTTAAATGTATATAGTCACATTTAACATTGTGTATCTTTAATGGAATAAAATTACACCATCTCTTGCGAAGTTAGATATTTTTGTACTAATTCTCTTCACGTGTTTAATGAGTAGATATATGGTGATCACACAAGTACCCATACTGTGGTGTGTGTCGAGATTTTGTCCTCCTCTGTATGATATGTGTCAGTGCATAAAATTTTTGTTGAAATTTGTGTTGAAAACTCAATAATATGGTGACCGCACAAAAAATTTACAGTTAATTTCAGTTTGTGTCAATAACCAAGAAATTATTGGATGTTTGACTTTATGTGGGGTAGCTCATAAACCCAGCATACAACTTGTATGTGAAATATTTGTCTGTGTGTCAACAAGTATAAATATGACAGTGATGCAGACCTGTAAGGTTAAAGCTGACAAAACTGCTCTAGGATTTGTACTATTGCAAACTGTGTGCAAAGGTGAATCACTAAATTCCACCTTGGTTTATATTTGCAAGTGCAAGTGTTTGTTTCGTCATGTGGTTGAGGATTCTGTTCTGAGATATGATGTCATATTCTCAGAACTCTGAACTGTGAAGATGAAGGCACTATGTTACTTTCAAACACAGGGAACTGATTACCTACTGTCAGTGCATTGTGTCCAGAAGAATGGAATCATAGTTTACAGTTGTTTTTTATTTCACTTCATATGCTGAGAAACATTTTAAGGAAGGTGGGCATTATGAGTTCTCCCAGAATTTCTTTTCTCTTCATTTTATAGTAAAATAATGCCTATGTAAGTGATGAGTGAACTTCATTGTACTTTATTTCCAGTTGCGAGCAGAGAATGAATTAGAGAAGTTAAAGAAGACAATACAACAGAGGGAGTCAGAACTTGAAGAACTGAAGCCAAAATATGAGGAGATGAAGAAGAAAGAGGAAGAATGTACGCGGGAGTAAGTGCTGTACTATTAGCCCATGAACTGAAATTGACAACTTGGAATGGTAGATTAAATTTGAAAATTACAGTGTTTTGGGTCAAGATTTTAAACCAGGATCTACTGTATGTGATACAGGATTACTGACTGCTCAGTTGTCATCTGATAATCTGTCTGTATTGGAAAAGAACTTCCAAGTTGTTGGGTATCTGAAATAGTAATTTCTGGAAACTTATTTGCTTGTATGTTCATCTGTTGTAATAATTTTTTTACTATCATTAGAATCAGCTACAGTAATCTCACCTGCATTTAGTGTAGGCCTTAAAATTTCCTTTTATCTGTTAGTCACTTGACAGAATGTTTGCTCACAATCTAGCAGCATTCTCAATAGATATGCTTTTATACTTGTCCTGGGTGAGTGTTTTTGTAACAGGTTTCTGGATTAAAGCTGTTTCTCTAAAGAAAAGAGTGGCGCAGGGAGAGGTTGGGTTTTCCCATGTCACTAATGCCCCATCAATTTGTCATCAGTGATTAATAATTGTAGAAATTGAGAGTATCAGTAACACACATGCACACATACACACATCTATATCCACTGAGTAATTACAGCGCAGCATCTCACTTATCTATACTGCCTGTGGTCTTCACAGGTTGGCACTGAAAGAACAGAAACGGAAGGAGCTGTATGCGAAACAAGGTCGAGGAAGTCAGTTCACATCAAAGGAAGCTCGGGACCAGTGGATCATGAAAGAGCTGAAGTAGGTTCTGTAGAGACTGGCCTTGTCCTGGAAGGATAACTTTATGTTACCCACTAAAACAGGCAGTGATTATTTAGTAATGCTCCACCATTTAAACAAATGCTTGCTTAAATTATGTTAATGAAAGAAAATATGAAGTGCACTAACTTTGTTTTGGGATTTTGATTTCAGCAAATTATATAAATTATTTTTATTTTCATTTCCCAGTGAAAGAGTATCAGGTATTGATGTCCTGGGTTCATAAATATGTGCCTGAATTTTTGGCAGAGGCTGTAGGCTGCATGCCCATTTATAATTTGTAAGGTGTTCTTCATTTTGTTGTGCACTAGCATACAGGGTTTGCATACAAGTGTCTGTTTTGAGTATGTGTTCAAGTCCAGTGGCCTGCTTATGAATGGATTTACCTGAGGTTGTAAAATATCATGAATTATGTATTTGGTTGGTATGGGCTTCTTTGCCATTATTTACTGGAATGCCCATGCATTGCATTATTTTTGACATGACTGTAAGCATCCTTCTTCATAGTACCAGTAATTTTAAAATCCTTTTCCCAGATGACAAATTGTTACCCTGTTAATATTTGGTTACCAAATGTGAACTTCCTTGGAAGGTATGTCGTACCACTGTTCCTGTATGATAAACATTGTTATTGAGGTTCATAGAACACCAAATTTAAAATTTGTGGTTTGTGTCACTGTTATTGGCATTTTGACTTGGAATGGAATAAGAAAGAAGTAGAATATATGGCACAGTATAGCAGAATTGTACTGTAGTTGAGAAATAGGCCACAATAATGGGGACTCCATAAACTGAGACAATACCCTAACATTAAATGACCGTCATTTGAGGGCATTAATGAAGTGATGTTACTTACAGGTTGACTTTCGGATGTCCAGTATGTGGTTAGCAGTGTTTTGAAGAAACACTGTCTCTGTCCCACAGCCTATATATTCACCACCATGAAAACATAGAATTTTATAAATTTGATGAAATGTCATGTGGTTGTTAGCCATTTTAGTACAGGATGAGAATCTGTCATTACAGAGACAGGCCATCATGGAACTGGTCATTATGTATTGCATCTTTGTAATGTAAATTAGTACAAAATTCTGTGATTTGTTCAATTTTAGGTCTCTAAATAAACAGATAAAAGACAAGAAGGAACACAGGGACAAATTGGCAGAGGATATGAAAAGAGACGCCGAGAAACAGGTTCAACTGGAAAAGAAAATTGAGGTAAATCTGAAAATTTAGATGATGAAGTTTTTGTGCTAGAAATTATGTGTAAACTGTTACTGTTCTCTAGATTATTGTGTTTGATATATCTTTGTTTAACAGGATCAAACAAATGAAATGGAGAGACAGAGGGCGTGTATAGATGAATACAACAAGCAGTACTATGAACTGAAGAAGAGTAAGGACCAGTGTCAGAGCACTCGCAAGTGAGTTTTAGGCCATCTTCTCTAATACTGTTTTAAAATTAATGATTTTTACATTCTGATTGCATAGAGCCTGAATTGAGTAACGGGTTTGAGAAAATAAAGGCATAAATAAGGTACATTTTATTTTTACTGTCCAGTAGAAATGCTGATGTTTGCCCTTTTAGTTTTATAGTGAAAATTCGTTGATCCATGTTCGTGTGTTCATTACAGTGAATTGTGGAGAAAGGAAAACACAATTCAACAAACGTTGTCATCTCTGAAGGAAGATTTGGCCAAGGCTGATCAGTCCTTACGTTCCATGGCTGGCAAGGTAAGTGTTCAATTTTGTTATTACTTTTGAGTTACTGAATGCTGAGACATATTTCAGAATATTACTATCTGATTACTATTGCCTGATTGGAGCAGCCAATCCTGAACGGAAGGGACAGTGTCCGCAAAGTCCTGGAGACATTCCGAGAGCGTGGCGGATCAGCTGCTGAGATTGCTAATTCATACTATGGACCTGTTATTGAAAACTTTGACTGTGAGAAGAGCATCTATACAGCTGTTGAAGTGACAGCAGGAAATAGGTAAGTGAAACACAAGTGGATCATGTTTGTATGTATCTGTGTGGTGGCACAGTGGTTAAGGTGCTGTGCTACAGATCGGAAGTTTGCTGGTTCAATTTCAGATGGTGTCATTGGAATTTTTCATTGACATAATCCTTCTGATTGCACTATGGCCCTGGGGTCGACTCAGCCTCTAACAGAAATGAGTACCAGGAGCATTTCCTGGGGGTAAAGGCGGTCGGTGCGTAGGGCTGACAACCTTACCACCGTCCTGTGCCATTGTTATGTAATCTGGGAACCTTAACTTCCTGGAACCCTCTAGGCCACTCCAGGCCTGTAACGGGAGTGCTTTTACCTTTTTTTTATATGTATCTGTAGAAAAGATGGCTTACTGCTTTTCTGACTGGAAAGCATGTTTGTGTTTCTTTATCCTTCATTATGTGAAATTGTGTCCTATAGAAAGTCAGAACCTGAGTGGAGATTGTTGAAAGCATGTATGGTAATATTATTACCATCCACCTGTTAGTGTCACCACTAAGTTTCATTGGCATGTGCAGTCTACATATACAGGGTGTCCCAGGAAGAATGTGCCAGACTTCGGGAGAGTGTTCCTTATGTTAAAGTATACCGATATAACCCAAAACACCTATATCCAAAGTTGAACGGTTACGGAGATAATGGCCAGAGAAGTTTGAAACTTTGACAG
>Ga0123352_10015109_pt1 | contig 12289 bp, 9 predicted proteins | sample TergutLab28metaG_FD_89700 | JGI IMG/M metagenome (GOLD analysis project Ga0123352, IMG submission 89700) | Labiotermes labralis P1 segment gut microbial communities from Petit-Saut dam, French Guiana - Lab288 P1 | ecosystem: Host-associated > Arthropoda: Insects > Digestive system > Gut ... | reverse complement strand
CTCAATTGACCTCACGAGGCTGAGTGGACCCCATTCCAGACCCACTACTACTCAGAAAATCTGGTAGCGCCGGGGATCGAACCCGGGACCTCTGTATCTGTAGCCAGAAACTCTGACCACTAGGAAACAGTTTCCATTAATACATCAACCGGTTAATGCAGCTCAGAGAAACAGTGGGTAATGTGACAATCATGCAGAACACTTAAATACACTGTGTAGGCGAAATGCTAGAGTCCGTAGTGTGGAAATAAGCGGTTCATTGTTACCACTGGGCTTTAAAACTTTAAGCTTGCACCGTGCAGGCTTAAGGGGAAGTTGCGGTACCGCCTAACACTACGTAGGTAACTGGAAGGAAGGAGAGAAACTTTAGAGTTTTGAGCAGAAAAGAGTCTGTCAGTTCCTCAGCAAGGACTCTGCTCTTTAAAGGTCATTAGTCTATGAACCGAAGTCAGTAGGTACGGTTTCCGCTACAGGCTTGCAGAGCCACGATTTCAGTTCCCCACAGTGGCACAATAGTCTATGAACCGAAGTCAGTAGGTACGGTTTCCGCTACAGGCTTGCAGAGCCACGATTTCAATTCCCCACAGTGGCACAATAGTCTATGAACCGAAGTCAGTAGGTACGGTTTCCGCTACAGGCTGCAGAGCCACGATTTCAATTCCCCACAGTGGCACAAAAATTTTTTTTATGTACAAGGATGTATCCAAAACCTACTGGTGACTCTTTCAGCATCGGTGAAGCTACCGGTGAGTGACCTCAACCGAAGAACCGCCATCTGCTGTCAGTGTTAAATAAAACCACGGAGTTTTACCTCCACACAACGTAAGTCCGCGTGGCGTAATGCTTCAGCACAGGGACAAATGTAGATTAACAGGTGTACTTTTTAGTATTCCTTGTCTACAGGCTATGTGACTAAATAATCGATAAAATATCATATTTCAATGCACGGCCTGACTAACTGAGCTATGAATTTTCTCGACTCGGAACCCCTTCAGTTAAGTGATCCTATATTGTCTTCTTCGAAGGTAAATCAAAATGTCGTACTCAGTCATGGTCTTCCCACTATGCCGTGCCTTGTGGTCCGACGACTCACAAGTTTCCTCATTCTCTATTTTGTACTATGACGAACAAATGCACAGTTATTTCACATCACACTCCTAAATGTTTCGACACTGTCGTGTCATCCTCAGAGAGCTTGTAATCAATACCTTGCCAAGTTACACAGTCATATCAAATGCAGCTGTTGGTAATACAATTTACAATTAAGATGTTTCACCAAGGTTTTGTGCAAGTTCGTAAACGATTTCCCACGCTTCGCTGACTGTCGGAAACCAAATATATATATGAACATACAATAGTTCTGGGTACATAAAATCCTCCAGCCGAAAGAAGGTCCCATATATTAAGTTAGCATCCCATATTGCTCATAACGATCCCCAGTATTTCGAACGACTGATATGTCGACCACGTAAGAGATTTAGATTTCACACATTATGGATGTGTATGAGAAGTTGCCTAACATATAAGGCGGTGGAGACAGGTTTGATATACAAAACACAAGACCATGTTTTTGATCCTTCGAATTAAGCTTCGCATAATACTGCTGCTACTACTACCAATACTACTACTACTACTACTAATAATAATAATAATCAGACAGCATGGCTGCCCGAAATTTGCATTTACGTCCCGTCCTCAAGGCGAAGACTAATAAACCACTTGAGCTAGGCATGGTCAGTTGTGTGAGGGTATATAACAAATACGCCTACAGATTTTGTATGAAACGGTTTGCTGGGTCTTGACAACTGTAAGCAAGAGTAAGGGAAGCGGAATCGGGAAGGGGGTAGAATTCTCTCTTCAAAATACTTCGTAAAAGGAAACATGATCTGAAAAAATATTTGAAAATATTTCGTGTCGAACCAAAGATATGTGAATATTACTGACTTCTGGGACGTGACAACATGTAGTTCATTTGACGGTACTTCTGGGACCCGACAACAATGCAGTTTGTTTAACGGTACTTCTGGACGTGACAACATGTAGTTCTTTTGAGGGTACCTCTGGGATGCGAAAGCTGTGTAGCTTTTTTGACGGTACTTCTGGACGTGACAACATGTAATTTGTTTGACGGTACTTCTGGACGTAACAACATGTAGTTTGTTTGACGGTACTTCTGGAACGTGACAACATGTAGTTTGTTTGACGGTACTTCTGGGACGCAACAGCATTGCAGTTTGTTTGACGGTACCTCGAGACGCGACAGCAGTGTGGTTTGTTTGACGGTACTTCTGGACGAGACAACATGTGGTTTGTTTGACGGTACTTTTAGGACGCGACAGCAGTGTAGTTTGTTTGACGGTACTTCTGGACTTGACAACATGTAGTTTGTTTGACGGTACTTCTGGACGTGACAACATGTGGTTTGTTTGACGGTAATTTTGGGACGCGACATCAGTGTAGTTTGTTTGACGGTACTTCTGGACGTGACAACATGTAGTTTGTTCGACGGTACTTTTGGGACGCGACAACAATGCAGTTTGTTTGACGGTGCCTCTGGGGCGCGACAGCAGTGTGGTTTGTTTGACGGTACTTCTGGACGTGACAACATGTAGTTTGTTTGACGGCACTTCTGGACGTGACAACGTGTAGTTTGTTTGACGGTACTTCTGGAACGTGACAACATGTAGTTTGTTTGACGGTACTTCTGGGCGTGACAACATGTAGTTCGTTTGACGGTACTTTTGGGACGCGACAGCGATGTAGTTTGTTTGACGGTACTCCCGAGATGTCACAACATGTAGGTTGTTTTCTGTACCTCTTTATCAATATTCGGCATTACATCCCAGAATGCCCCGGTCGTAATAGGCAGCACAATGAGGATCTCAGCACATTAAAACTGCAGGTAAACCCCAAGTATGCTCCTGCAGTTATCTTGCAGTTTATGTCCCCGTTGCACTGATTTCTAAGACGGTACTTTTTCCAGTTCATTTACTACAACCCTAAATTTCGTCATCATTCTATGTTTGCTTCTCAAACCCAACAGGTTTCGACATCGTGTAAAATTATTTTCACAATTAACCCTCTTTGTATGAAACTTCTTTTTACGAATCGCGTTTCTGCATAAGACAGCGTTGAACTACGTCAGCTTTTAAACTCCGCTTGTCGAGCGGCGTTACCGGAAGCCTCTCCCAGGCGGCCCTATCTCGACATCCTCTACGTAACCTCCACACTCTTGCTGTGTCCTTCATATAAGGAAGTTGAATTATCTTCACAAGATTATTTTGCTAAATTGCAGTGTTAGTACACACAAGTAATATTCAAGAGACAGCTTCTTCTGTAAAGTGTCCAAACCGATTTTTTTTTTTATGCAGAGGCCACACCTCCATCTAGTGCAGTGTTTCTCGACCGCCGGGCCGCGGCTCGGTACCGGGCCCTGGCATCAACTTTACAGGACCGCGAAAGGTTCTCCTGGAATTTTTCATTTTAGTTCTCTAAGCGATTTTCATGAATAAATATTTTATAGTGGAAATATTCCGAGGAGAGTAATATTCGTGAATGTGTCGAAAAACTCAGACCCAGATGTCGGCCTGAGGAAACTACAATATGCTACAATATTTCATTAGTCCAGTGATTGGTAACTAATTTAAATTTAATTTTATATTTGTCAACATGCCACACCGTATACATAAGTGTACTAATACTCTTTATGATTATGCCGTAAGTTATTATCAATACTTGTGTTAGTTTAATGCATGAACTTAAAAAAATGGAAAGGTATTTACGAATAAATCTGTTGGGACAGGGCCCTCGTCTTATGAAAAAAGAATTTATCGGGCCTCGGTCTCACAAAGTTTGAGAAACACTGATCTAGTGCCGAAGCTAATGAATGGAGCTGTACTTCTAAACCTCCTTATACACGTAATTTCAAGACTTTTCGGGATGATTTATTCTTATAATTTCCTTGCATTAGTATCCAGTCTGTTCTGATCTCATTGATGTTTTTTTATTTCTCCTACATATACTGTATATTTTTTTACTTTTACTTTTTAGGTACTTTCCCGGTGATATTTGCATGCGTCTGCTGGGGTGCTCTAAGACGGTTATCAAAATACGGTGCCTCCAAACTCCTGATAGAATGAAATATCTTCCAGTTTAGTCGAGTGTTAAATCCTGTATATTGACGACCTGTGTATACAACTTAAACGAACACCCTGTACATAGCTGATCATCCAACCCCGCAAACAAAAATCTGAATGAGTTAGGTCTGAAGATTCGAACAACTCTAGCTCGGTAACCATTCAGAATTAAACACTTGTACATATGAAATTTTTTTATCACTGTGACCCGTACTGCCATCTCCAAAATTATTGACATTTCCTCCCGGATCACCCTGTATTTTACCATTTACAGTTTACAAACTGTAAAGTTTTGATATTCCCTTAAGATGACTGGGGACAGTAGCCGAAACATGTAGGAGTGCTTTAATATTTGAGAATTAAGTGCAGTTTGGTGATGAACTTGTTCGTGTGGATCAGTTGCACGGAAGGTGTACGTTATTATATTTAGACCTTAGTTCAGAGGGTAAATGAAGTGCGAAAACGAAAGTGCACTTGGAGAGATCGTTGTGTCTCTTGTACACAGGGGGACCCAGGGACATTTTATTCAAAACTCGGCTGAAGCAAGTTACTCTGCGTTGCATTTCTTCAGGTAAACACAAATCTTGATTCCCTCGTTTCGCGTACCCTTTTAGACTAAAGCAGTACAAGACAAGTTATTGGAAATTATCAGAAACTGCGTAAGAGTTAATAAAAAAATATAATGAGCAACTGCGCAAGCAGCAGATGTCACAAAAACTGCGTAAACAGCACAAATATAACAAAGTTTCTAACGAAAATGGTTTATTTTGTACACAAAATCTTGATCGGAAAACCTGAAGGGAAGACTGCCTGCAGGACATAGGCGTAGATGAGATAATATTATTAAAAGAGATCTTAAATAAACATTTTTTTTTTTAGAATAGGAATCAGCCTTAAGTTTCGTGTCAACGTAATGATTTTTTGCGTTATAAAAGTTGGGGGCATTTCATGTCTAGCCGAACAACTGCACTCTTCTCAAGAAGGGCTGTGCTGCGTGGAATTTGTTAGTTGCTGGTAGAATTGCTTTATTTAAGGACCTGAGACACGACCGTTGAACTTACCATAAGCTGTGACTTCAGAATGTCGGAGGTATCGAACAATGGACTCTGAAAAATTATCATTCCTGGTATACACACACTCACACACACACACACACACACACACACACATACATATTCATACACAAAAAATCTATTACGTGTCCTGCAGTGCAGCCGGATTCTTTCCTACACTTTTTTCACCTTGCATTTACAAAGATTCCCGTCAATGGTGACCCCGTAGCCTTTCTTGGCCCCAGTCTCTCCCCCCTCCCTCCTTGACGGTCAGAGCTGCTCCAGCACTGTAATCTAGTTAATTGTCCGTGCCCGTGGCGCTGCAGTGGTGGCATCCACATCGTACAGACGAACCGTGTTATTATATTGATACGACTCGATGCAACAGTGGATCATTGCCAGGGCTGCTTCCCGTCGCCACTGGAAACTAATTCCTACAGAGGGAGCTCACAAATCGGATAAACCAGAGAACCTTTTTTTTTTTCTTTTTTTTGGAAATTTTTTGCCACCAGTGGCATAGAGTGGAGGAATTATGTGGAGCTTAGTCCGTCGTGAGAATTCTGCTATCACTCAGCTGAGGAATTCCCTGCCATGTTTGGAGCCGGAACTTTTCTTTTTATGTTTAGAATTTTTTTTGCCACATTACCTTATCTTGCGCTAGTTAAGTCCATGCGACGCGTGAGCTTCTGACGGCACCGGTTACGAATGACACTATGTAACCTGGCGGAAATTTGCCAAAGTTCGGGAGGAACCTACTGTATTCGTAGTTGAATTTTGCCACCAGTACACACGACTTCACATCCCAGAAACCGGTAATCCTCATAGCTGAAACCAATTCATAAATGTGCTTGATATTCCTTTAATATCTGTATTAATATTATCCTAGTGTATGAGCTTGTGTTCGTCAGGTAGTTTTTTTTTCTTCATATTTTTCAGTTACAGTCTACCGTGTGTGCTACTTTGAATTGACCACGCTGATTATTGTTGTAGAGTTTAACTTAAACAGCACTTTGTTGTAGGATTTCTCCACCCTCCCACCCACACCCTTACCTTTATTTCTCTCTTGAAAGCTCAAATAGGTAAAGACATGCCTATGCTGGCACAGAGGGGAGGAAGAGGTATAGCTTCAACCCATTAACAACCTCGACCTAGAAGGAGGGTGGTGGTCCTCACCCCGCCCCGGCCGCTTTAAACCCTGGAAAAGCCCCCCCCCCCCTATACCCCTCGTACAGTAGGCTGACTTGGCTTCGGGGCCGGTCTAGGTGGGTACAGAAAATCTCGCCTCCACCGCGATTCGATCCCCGTACCGTCCAGCCCGTGGCGAGTAAGCTATACCGACTACGCTATCCCGGCCATCTGTATTTCCCAATATTACTGTGAAGTACGAATAATATATTTTTTTCAGCTATGTTCCTGTCCGTACACGCACTACCAACTCAAGTCTGATTCAAGCAGTAGAAACCAAGAGTTCGGCACCGTTTACACCAAATCCGCCATCTGGTGCGAACCTGTTCATGTGTCATCTCACAACCTCTCTCTTTTATCCACCTTAATATTATCGTACCGGGTGACGTCAGTTGAGTGTCAGTACATGTGATCCGTTGGCTTCTCTACTCGTCCCTTCCCCCAGTAACAGTGAGGGCTGGTGCAGTTGAATTGGAATTGAGCCATTGTTGATCTAAATCTGTACCAGTGGAAGAAAAGGGGCGCGGGCTAGTTGTTACCTTTGACCGCAGCGGTGGCGGCAGAGTCCAAGGAAAGACACCCGAGGACATGGTTGACCTTCCAGCAGACAGACCGAAGCCGTGCCTTCCTTCCGATCCGAATACAGGCAGACCGACCGCTCCAGTTGTCTAGAATCTCCGCGCAATCAGCAGACGACGAGTACAACCAACGAAACAAGCACACATCTGCGGTTTCAGAGATGACGCCTCCAGGTCCCAAGCATCAGGGTTGCATGTAACACTGCAGACCTTTTTCAATACCTGACGAACATGCAATGTGTTTTATACAGGCGTTGGGGAAGCGTGGTCTAAATTACTTCAGAATCAGTGCATATTATAGCATGTTGAACAATTGAGAGTTTAATGGTTACTGAGTCTTTGTGCGACATGTCTGCATGCAAAACGAAGGCTGAAAGAAATTCAGTGTCACGATGTACGAGTATTTTTATATGATTTTGTTAATAGCCCGGCTGTTTATTTGAGAATTTTTAGGCGTGTTCGCAAAATTGCGAAGAGTGGATATTAGCTTCGCCATGTCTGTCTGTCCATCTGTCCGCCCGCATGCAACAAGTCGACGGCTCCCACAGAATGGATTTTCATAAAATTTGATATTTGATATTTTTCGAAAAACTGTCTAGAAAATTCAGGTCTAATTAAAATCTGACAAAAATGCTGGGTAATTCAGATGAAGACTAATATACTTTTATGATCATATCTCGCTCAGTATTTCTCAGAATTAGATATGTTTCAGACAAACTTGTAGAGAAGATAAAAAAAACACATTTTATGTTCAGTAACTTTTTTTTTTCGAAAATCGTGCCGTTTATGAGGTAGTGTGCAAATGTAGCAAGATAGGCAATGTAAGTATAACGTAACATTAAGAAGCGTTCGCATAATCATTGAAATAAGTGTTAAATTTTCTGACGCCTGTAGCATTAGTTAACCAACATTCCAAACGGATGCGCCGTATTATATTGTCATCTGTGGCCTGTCCAGCTCTACCGTATTCTTCCACAGAATTTCATGAACGGCACGATTTTGTGAAAAAAAAATATATATAGTTACGTAATATAAAATGTGTGTTTTGATATTCTCTACTGCTTTTGTTTAGAACATTTCCCATTCTGAGAATAATACTGCGAGATGCTGCCATAAATGTATGTGGTTCTTCATGTACAGTGTCCGTTAGTCATGTCAGAATTTAATGAAGCTTGAATTTCCTCGACAGATTTTCGAAAGATACTCATGTCAAATTCCATTAAAATTCTTCCGGTTGGAGTCGAGTTGTTCCTATAACACGTCCCAGTTTTAAAACTTTTGGTGAAACTTGGTCTGTCACTTTAAGGCAGGAACATTCGATGAGGGTCTTCGAGGTTAAGGTGCTGAGGAAGATGTCGGAGCCTAAGCGGAAGTAAGACGATAATGGAGAAAATTACGTAATGAATATCTTCTTGATTTGTACTCCTCACCATATATTATTTCTTCTTCTTCTATGTCTCTTCGGCCCGTTTTCAAGTCGTGGCCTCCCCAGTCACCAATACTGTTAGGGTGACCAAATGAAGGACGATGAGATGGACAGGGCATTTTGCAAGTGTGGGGAGAAGAAAAATACATACAGGGTTCGGGTGAAGAAACATTAAGGGACAGGGTCACTTTGTAAACCTAGACATAAGTGGAAGCATAATTTCTTAACAAATCTTCAAGAAACAGGATGGAATGGAGTGTAATGTATTCAACCAGCTGAGGATGGGGACAATATGCGGACTGTAGTGAACACGGTAATGAACCGCTGAGATACATAAAAATTCGTGGAATTTTTGACTAGCTGAGGAACTGTTTAATTCCATACAACATGCTGCTGTATGGAGTTGAATAGTTAGATATATAGTTAGGGTTTGAGTTTGATTGATTAAATGATTGATTGATTGATTGATTGACTGACTGCCTGTTTGCAGTATAAAAGAAGCCAAAAAGATTGGCACTGTACGAAACACTCGTCGAGTTTGTAACAGTATTCCTTTGTCATAATTCTTGAAGGCTGAATACTGTGTCTTGTCTGACTGGATTCTATGAACGCAACTGCTGAAGGAGTTCATAATGATACAAAATAAAACTTTTTGAAAATCTTTCATTCCAATGCACATCATAACCAGGGCAGTTTGAACATATAATTACGGTAGAATCTTTCAGGTTCTTGGCAGCGTCTGAGCGTTTTTTTCTTTCTTCCGAGAAGTTGCTGTTTTCTTATTTCTAACGCATGATGGGGTCACTAGCACCGCCCAGGCACGAGGCGGCTATAGGGAGCGGCTGTCTGTCGCTCTTCACTTATTCGTTTCTAAAAATGAAGAAAGACTTCATTGTTTCCTACCGGTTGTTCTCTGCCATCAGCCGCAACTGAATCACGAAAACCCCCAGCGACTTTGAAAGAAAGAAAACAATTCACGTTGAAAAAGGAAACGAAATTGACGAAGTCTAGATAGTGTTAAAACTGCTGCTGCCAAACATTGCTCATGGCGCATATATATATATATATATATTTATTTATTTATTTATATATATATATATATATATATATATATAATTTTGAAGGTTTGCTGACCGTGCATCTCAGTATAATCTTAGTGACTGACCAACTTAACGCACAAATTCTTGTTTTTTGATAAATTTATTTATTTATGTAGAGGAATATAATAAACTTATCATACAACAAGAATTTGTGCGTTAATTTGGTCAATTACTAAGAATATATATAATTGTTTGTTTGTTACATATGAGGCAGTATAAAGAATACTACAAGGGAAAAAATTGCCTGTTTTGAAGATCCGACTGGTGGTTCTTACGTACAATTTGCTTGACCATTGAATTGTTATTGTATTCTGTGATGTATTGATATAGTACAGCTGCTAACTCGGAAGATATCCATTTTACAAGACACTTTATCCCAAGATGTTTCATGTCAGTTCGTTCAGGTCAGTGCTGCCATTACACTTTAAAGTTGATACATGTCGTTTCCAATTTTTTTTTCCTTTTCGTCTTCTATAAGAAATCTGTTATTACATACCAGCCTCTGTAATGTAGAATCATGAACGTCCCTGTGGGCAAAATTCTGTATGTAGTTAAGCTGTAAAATTCTTTCGTTTTACACATGCGTCGTGTTACGTATTCATTAATTTACAGTTCTGTGAAACTGGCGGTAAAAAGTGACAACTGTCGTTTACCCTTGTGTTTTCGACACGGTTTAAGATTGGAGAATTTTTGGGCGTCTCCTTTTATCACATGCGAGCCAGGCGTTTGAACATTGCTCATTCCTTGTTCCTCCTCCAATACTCACCACGAAATGTTATTAGGGTTGTAGAATCAAGGGAGATGTAATGATCTGGGCATTTGTTACGTAATGGGAGAAAAGGGAAATTCATAGAGGGTTGTGGTGGGAAAACTTTACGGATATTGACTACTTGGAAGACCTAGGATTAGATGGCAGGAGAATATCAGAATCGATCTTAAATACATGTGGTGGAATTGCAAGGACTGTATTCATCGTGCTTAAGTAGAGGCAGGGGGGTGTGCACTTGTGAGGAGGGTAATGAACGTCCACGTTTCCTAAAATGCGGAGAAATTTTTGACTAGCTGAGGAACTGTTAGCTTTTCCAGCAGAGCTGTGCATCTTGTAGTTCTGTAGTTATGTAGGTAGGTAGGTAGTCATTCGTCGAATTTACATCATAGGTGGTTTTGAGACTGGTGGCGCCAATTGAGACAAAATTGAGCCAGATTTTCCCTATACCCAATGTTGAATTGGGGAGAATCGTTCCAGACAATAAGTCTTGACTTATGAAAAAAGTACAGAAGTTATGAAAACTGACAAACCAATGACAGTCCAAAAAAAAAAGAGACGCATCCGCTTGAACTGTGCTCATATCACATGAGTTTTCATCTTCATTGTCCAACAGTGCAGGTGGCGAAGTGCAAGTATCAGAAAATGACTTGAAGGGATCAAGCACTGAAGTCTGGCAAGACAAAAACCTCTTCTCTGTAGAATCTCCTCATAGCCAGCAAGCATCCTAATAATTCCTAATCTAGTTTCTGCTGCTCACTGCCCATTCGAATCAATGCCCTCAAACACCTTGATGAGGACTGCAATAAGTCTAAGCCTTTCAGTCAACTTCACAACTGTCCTGGTCCTCTCCTGAGGCTCAGGGTCAAGTTCCTCAGCTTCTTCAGGGGCGCTTTGCTTCTGGGTTTCAAGAAAATCGCCCAGCCTGAGCTTCTCTTCATGGGAGTTCAGCACCTAGAAGACAACTGACGAGATAGACTTCTTCTCTTTCCGCATATCCTCACAGCAAGCAAGCATCCTAATAATTCCTAATCTAGTTTTTGTTTATCTATGCTCGTTCAAATCAATGTCGTCAAACGCCCTGATGCCAGCTTCAGTCAGTCCAAGCCCCTCAACCAACTTCGAAACCGTCATGGTCCTCTCCTTAGGCCCAGGCTCAGGTTCCTCGGCTTCTTCACGGGCGCTGTTCTTCCTAATTGCAACAAGATCGTCGAGCACAAGCTCTCAGTAGTTCAGCAACCCACAGACTTGTTCAGCACCGTACAAAGAATTTGCGCTCATGGATCTGCGTAACTATACAGGTCTGGAGATGACTGTAGTTATTTGGGGAGGTAAGTAGACTATTTCTTCTTTCCAGTTAGTGGTAGAGTAACAACATGTTTGAGGCGTATGAGATTAAAGCTTCTAGCGGCCATGCGTATTAAGTTTGCCGTCTGCTGGAATATGAAGCCTTGTAGCATGTTAGGTAGTAATGTTTCCGAGAACCTTTCTGCCTCTCTCTTCAGTGCCGATCCTGTACGTTAACTGCAGCACACCAACACTTCGCTATAATTCTCTTTCCATATTAAGATTTCGTTGCACAAGAAATGCACTTAAGTTACAGTCGTGTGTTCTGCGTTCAGTTTTCCTGAAATAATTTAAAAACCTTGAAATAATTACTGCAGCTTCAACATAATTTAGCAAGTTTTATGTCGGTAATATAAATAAAATTATATTTGTTTAATGGAATTTCTTCAAAACCATTGAGCCAAAGATGAATCAAGCACGTATCTAAATTCAGCTAACGTGCTGCATTTCCTTCAAAATTCTGTGGGACACAACCGGTTGTTAATTTTATATTGGACTCTTTTCTCTGCCACATTGTACTCCACCTTCAGGATATCCTAACACTCCGCATTTGGTTCAACAATTTTTCGACATTGCTAATATTGTGAAATGATAGAGAAAACCAACAAGATGCAACAGATGTTTATTTTTAACAATATCTCAACATGTTTCGGGCATCATTATGCCCATCTTCAGGAGAACAAGACGTATTACTGCATG
>Ga0123352_10015106_pt1 | contig 12290 bp, 5 predicted proteins | sample TergutLab28metaG_FD_89700 | JGI IMG/M metagenome (GOLD analysis project Ga0123352, IMG submission 89700) | Labiotermes labralis P1 segment gut microbial communities from Petit-Saut dam, French Guiana - Lab288 P1 | ecosystem: Host-associated > Arthropoda: Insects > Digestive system > Gut ... | reverse complement strand
TATTATTATTATTATTATTATTATTATTATAAGTACAGTTCGGACGAATTACGCCTGTTGGAATTATTGCATAGCGGGTTCAGGTGCTAGTTTCAATTTTAAAAAAAATGCGTTACTACAAAGTTCACAGCGAGCTGGTTTATTATATCATGCGGTATTTAAAATGCGTCTATATTTATAGCTTCGCTGAGATATTTGGTACTACATTTCAGTCGTTCTTTGCTTTGTAAATAAGGAAGTTCTTGTGAGAAAGCAAATCCATCCGCTCATGGCAATAAAATGTTATGTGTGCTTACAAGCATGCACCAAGAATTTCATGGTGACAGAAAGTTGTATTTTCATTTCAGCTAAGAAACTCGATCAGAAGACGCGTGTATAGAAGGCAAGGAGGATAATATTGACGAAAACAATGCAGAACTTGGCGCTGGATGTCACTAAGTGGTTTGTGCCACTGTTTAGGCTCCTTCAACTTCGTGAAATTATCTTATTTACTTAAAACACGAAGTGGTGGAGAGACACCGTATTCTGTCTTACTGCGTACTGTGGAAAATAAAGAATTCCGAAAGTATGCACAAAGAATTTTTCCCCGTCTCTGAAGTCCGCTGCCAGTAACGGAGTTACAACCTTTATACAAACCAACATTTGTATAACAGAGACGACGTGTTTCATTATACACTACACATATTTTTATCCTTGAGTAGCAATTAAGTTGTCGCAGTTCAAGTTTAGAGCAATTAAGATGTGTTACATTTCTTTCAGTGCTGTAATAGTTCAAGTAGGGCCTAGTCCGCCTTATTGCTAAGGTTTGTATACCACATAAATTGGACACCCAAACACACGACACAACTGCTCTGAACGAGTGATCAGCTCATAACAGAAGCCGCTACCTACAACACACACAACACAATCAAGAAACGAACATTCATGCCCTCAGCAAGATCCGAACCCACAATCCCAGCAGTCAAGCGGCTGTAGTTAACAAAGGTACCGGGATTGGCAGTTATATATATATATATATATATAATATTAATGTTATCCTTAATTTGTACAAAAAAATTAATTCAATGGCAGCAAAATAATTACGGATTAAATATTTTTTAATTACAAAATTCTTATGTAATTTATATGTGAGAAAAGGCGGTAATGGAGTCATAAACCCTCTAGTGACCACGAAAATTTGCCCAGTTAAAAATATTACAATAATAATAGGATGATGATGATGATGAGTGCGACATCAGAACATCTAGTAAGGCATGTCAGAGTACTGCTCGAATTAAGACTGATTCGGAGAGATACATGTGCTCTTCTGGGATATTTACTGTTTAAAGTGGAAATCTGTGCCGGAGTTTAGGAAAAAAACCCATGGGTCTCATCTTCAGGGGTCAAGAATTCTTGGTCTTCTTGACCCTTTAAGATTTGCAGATATGTTGTCCCGAAACGTCGGAATGGAATTACAAATCTACGCTGCGTAATATCCCAGAAGATAGCAGATATCCTCTACTTCGCAGTGGAAGCCTGAAGTCACGCATCATTTGGAGTGACTTAAAACAAACTGAACCAACCCAAAACAACCCAACAATATCGTTACCAAATAATGACCCATCTGAACGGAACACAATTCATGTAATTGTAATTTACGTGGGTATATTACGTGTTTAAAACTAGTGTTCCGAAGTCCTTGAAATTTTCACCCCTTTTAATTTGCCTTTCCTAGGAAACGGCTTCATCCACAAGACATTTTACCCGCCAATTCACGTTGGTCCGCTCCAGCGCTCACTTGCTGTAAATGCCCAGATGAACTACAGACCTACTGACGTAAAAGAGATCGTTTTCTCAAAATAATGACGTTCTGGTGTTGGAAACGTTACCTAGCCGAGACACGCACATAGACACCGCACAATTTTAGCTTAGAATAACAGCAGAATTTGCATTTTATTGCTCATGCTCCAAGCAAATAACTTCTAACAATATCATTAAGCCAGAAAGTGCATATTTTTTGTTGCTTTTCCCAAAACATTTCGAAGAAGAAAGAGAAAAGAAAAATGGAAAAGAAAAGACTAGTTTCAGCCGTCTTATTTTGTACATCTTTGTTATTAGACAGATGGAGAGGAAAGTCAGTCACAAAAATCGACAGGCAATTTTTTATTGCTGATCTTTCTCGTGTTCCATGTTTCGTCTTAAATAACAGCCATCTCCAGGTAGCATTTAAAGTGCACCTAAGAAAACCTGCAACAAACAGATTGTTCAATATAACTGAGATCTCAGTTTCTCAGACCAGTAATTTATATATATATATATATATATATATATTCCTTTAGCCTAAACTAAGGTACGTTCATATTTAACTGCACAAAGGCAAAGTTTACACTTGAACAAGACATGAAGGTCTAGAAGGGAGTAGAAATGTAGTTCTACTCTTTCTTTAAATTCGGCGATAATTTAGGTGGTTGGTCAACGCCACTTCCCGGTCGCTTTACCGGGGGAAAGAAATACGATCACCATTTAACAGGACGCGGTATAAGCCGTACGACCGTTCTGGAAGAGTGCTGTAAATCTCGCCCCCACAGATATTCGACCTCCGGACAGTCCAGCCCTTAACGAGTCGCTATACTGACTACACTAAAAAAGGTAAAGTGATCCCGTTACAGGCCCTGTGTGGCCCAGAGGGTGGGTAGAGGTATAGCTCTACTCTTCCATGATCGCTAGAAGGGGATGAGTGGTCAGCAACACGCCTCGGCCGCACTTTACCCCCGGGAAAGACCCGGTACCCATTTTACAGGAGGCTGGGTGGGCCCCAGGGCCGGTCTGGATGGGCGGAAATTCTCGTCCCCACCGGGATTCGATCCCGGACCGTAGTCAGTCGCTATACCGACTGAGCTACCCTGCCCACACTGACTACGCTATTCCGTTTAATTAAGTATTAAAGTAACGTATTGAAACTTGTTGGTTGCGAGTTTGTGTCTGTACATTGTAACGGAACCTCTTGGTGGCTATTATTAATCTGAAACATGCAGCACTAGTGCGATCAGCATCACAGTATAGTTCATACTGTTGCTGTGATTGGTGATCCTCCCAGTTTCTCTAATAAAACACGTCACCGGGATGTCCAACCGTTAAAATGTTCATCTTTTTTAACTGTTAGTTTAAAACAAACTTCTGCAGTTTGTGACGTGATTATGTAAACACATAAATTGCTTGAGGCGTGTTTATGACAGTAAAATTAATATCAGTTCCCTCTACGTCGTTCTAAAATGAAGCCACGGACGTCTTATTCGGAATCCCAAACTTCAAACTGTCTGACAAACTTTTGACCCTGTCCACCTCTCCGAGCAAGTGGTGGTTAGTTCCAAGTTGGCTTGAGGGACTGCAGCAACCGTGATAAATTTACTTTGTGAGATCATCCACAAAAGCACAACAGAATCATTTCAAATGTCGGATATTAACATCAATTATATTTAGAAAGGCTGTTGTTTATAATGACAACGGAGTGAAACACGTAGACAGACTTGTACAGGTGTAGAACGGGTTTTGAAAGTTCAGGTTGACAGTAAAGTTATCTGCAACAGCGTAAAGTTATTACTACGCTTAATTCTGGTGTTTTCTTCACGTGTGATGTAATTCCCATCAATTTTAGCAGCGAATAATATTTTACAAGTCTCCTTTTCATGCCTTTCTCTGTTCTAAAGTAATTTCATCGCACTTTTTTTTCCCAACATTTTGCTCAGCATATGTTTTTATATTATTCGTTTTTTTTATTTTTGGATAGTTCCTTTGCTTTTTTTCTTCCTTCCTTCTCTGCTTCCTTTCTTCTCTCCGTCTTTCCTTCATGCCTTCCTTATATCTGTTTCAGCTTCTTCTTCTTCTTCCTCTTCTTCTGAAAATTACCAGAAAATAAACGTTTCAGAACTAGATCATTATTTGTTCTAACAATGTCAAACTGAACAAACACTAGATAATGTTATTTCAATGTCGCTAAAACTCGTGTTAATGCGGGAACTTAATTTACTATTTATTAATACTATTATTATTATTATTATCATCATCATCATCATCATCATCACTGGTATATGACGAAAAATATACAAATATGAAATGAAATTTTGTATTGTTATTTAGAATGTACAGACAACCGGATTTAAATATAGCTTGGATGACAACAAAGGTATGCACTTTTTTATCATCTCTCTGTAGAGGACCCCTCTTCTCCCAGTTTTTTCCAATTAAACTCCTCTAAAATAATGAAACAGCTTTTATCTTACAACTTAATCACACACCTGTGTGTCTTTAATAAATGCATGTGTTGATATTATTGCCATACGAGTCCCTAAGATAAACTTCTCGAAGACTATAAATATATATGAGAAATTTTTAGCACTTGGTTATGTGAAAATTCTGGAGGGGCAGACAGAGAGAGAGAGACTGTTTTCAATTATCAACGCTGTTAATTGTTAAGACTAAATTACGTTGTCAGTAGCACTGTAGACGAATGAATTAAATGTAAGCAGTATTTTTGCTACGGTATTGACGACAGACAACCGACAAAGTCGGAAATAAACATTTCATAATGACTGTCAGTGCATCATAATTCAAACATGAATCGGTCCAAGTGCAAGAAAGAAATGAGTAAAAAGTCCCTTCTTACATTAACTGCACATGTTTGTCAAACCCTTTCTCTCTATGTATCGCTTTACGAGCTTCGTATCAACGTACGAGTAGGAAGAATGATAGTACCTGACGAGATATAAGTATTTTATATTAATGGTTTCTATGGGCTGCCATTTAAAGTCCCTCAGGTATAATATTCTGTGGCCTCACAATCGATTCGCATGTTTGAATCAGCACGGCCTATACTTGCGTATTAATCACGATAGACATGCAGTAGCGCAGCACCGTGAGAGTCGGACCAGACTTCACCCGGACCAATCTGATTTCCCGAAGGAGTAAAGGCGATCACTCGTTGCGCTTTATGGTTGACCCTGCAACTGCGAATTGTGGATTTTGATTTTGTATATGCTCTCATTAACCATTCCGTTCACAAAGAACTAACCAATTAACAATGTCTCTCAAAATTAGTCACTTGGCTAAACAGGTCAGAAACTCAACACAGTAAAATGTTTAACCATATAATATTTTGTAGTCATTTGGTGTTCCAGATTAAGAGTAAAATTCTGTTATATGACGCACTATTACTTAATAAACCACGTGGTCACACCAAAGTAAACAGTAAATTTAAATAATGTATACCGAGCAAAATAATCATTTATTTGCCTGTACCCACCAGAAAGGCAAAAAGGTTTAATATAATCCAGATATCACCAATTAATTGTAAAAATATTCAAATCTTATCTCAGTTCCTATCATCGGCAAAATATTTAACTTCCATCCGCTAAGAAATTACGTGTGGTGCAACATACTAGTGATAAAGTTTATTAATTTTTAGTGTTTAATATCTACATATATGTACTTCAATCAGCTATGTTTACAGTAAACTATGTTTTAAGAGCATCAGGTGTTGGTTCGAAATTCCTCGATCCTACAAAGTGAGAGTGTCTGTATTGCGAATTTTACGCGTGAGATAGCATACGTGTTGTCTCTCAGCTGTAAAACAAACAATTAAAAGGAAAGAATAAACACTGTTCATTTTATTTTACTTTCTAAGACGATTATAAGTGTACACAGTTGCTTATTTGTTTGTACTCCTCGCGGAATATGAGCATTATTAATGTAACCGAATAGAGAAGGACGAAATGGGGTGGTTTTGGCACTAATGGGAGGTACTGCAAATTTTTATCGGGTTTTGGTTTTAAAAAAAACAAACACAGATGCCGTTTGGGACACAAGGGCTATGTGGGAAGTTAATATTAAGATGGGTCTCAAATTTGCAGGACTTGAATTGAATTACTGAGGAACAGAATAAGGAGAGCATGGTCACTTATGCACGCCGTCTGTTGTAAGAGTACATTAATTCGCTAGAGGTTGAATACAGCCAAGAGTAAAACCGTAACTTTATTGATGCTTCACACAATTACTAAATTCACTTTTCCGCACATTTAGTGCTTCCATATGAGTCACATACGGTTTGTTTCCAATTTAGAACGTTATGCGATATCCCGAAACACATTGCTTTATTGTGTTTTAGCTTAGGATTTTGGGTGTATTATCTATATGTACGTGGAATTAGAGAACTATGCCTCACAGGCAGTTTTCTTTTTCGTTAATCAGGTATCAGGCACATGTTTCAAGGCCTCTCTGAGTTTATTCTGGTTTGGTGTTTGTGGCCAAGACTATTATGATGGCACTTCTTGTTTCTGTACTTTATCTCTGCCAGACAACTGTGCCGTGAAAAGTCTCGTGTCGCCACAGAGTTGAATGGCCCTCACATAAGACGGTTGTTAATATAAAGCAAATATTAAATACGAGGTATTCTCGAAGCCAAAAAGAAATTTTGTATATTTGTAATTTCTTTCAACATTTAAATATTGACTAAATAAATAATATATTTATTTTGCAACTGAAGAGACTCATTTCTTTTATCGTCAATAGGTATAGTATGTGACATAAGTGAAACTGTGTAGTTAAAACTAAACAGAGTCTTGAAGAATGGCGGAGGCCTAATTTTGTGTAGGCTACAAAGATACAAGTTTCGTTTCACACCTGACTGAGTAGCGTCGAAAGATTTTTGATTATTTGCCTGTTTCATTCTCTCATTCTAATGTGTAAATCTTGTACCGTTTATTGCCTTATGTATTTCCAGCATCTTTGTTTCCGTAAAATCGAAAAAAGGGAAGAAAATTTCGCCATGTAGTGGTCATGTTGTGGTCGAAGTGACATCTCACAAAGAACGAAATTAGATTCTGTAACAAAAAATTTTGTCTCAATCGTTGCGTAAAAAAGGTAAAGGTAAAGCAGTCCCGTTACAGGCCCGGATAGGCCCAGAGGGTTCCAGGAAGTAAAGGCTCCCAGATTTCGTGACAACGGCACAGGTTGATGGTAGGCTGTCGGTCTTACGCACCGGCCGCCTTTACCCCCAGGAAACAATCCTGGTACTCATTTCTGTTAGACAATCCGTTAAGTAGATTAATTAAATTTGGGAGAAACCCTATTCAGTTTCCTGTCGGAGCTCGAATTACTCTCCCTGAATGTCTATGTAGATTTTTAGTTCTTCCACACAGATTCCTGAATAGCGCATGCAATGGCGCAATAACCCCATTTGCCACATTCTCTTTAACTCTACTTTTATTGTTATCCGAAATTCTGACGCTAAAAAGTGTGAGTTACTATAAGCGTCGCAGACATTGTTATTATTATCATCATCATTATCATAATTATTAGGCTGCTTTAGAACAATATAAATAACAGAAAATCTATTTCAGCAAATTATTGTAAATCAGTTAGTCAGTAGATTAATCAAAGAGCTTGTGTAACTGGTCGTGGTAATTCTGTAATTTCCTTGTGGTAATGGGGGATATAGTTACTGTGGCACATCACTGTAACGGTAACAAAACACATATTACAAATAACCCAACTATTGCAACGTTCTGCAAACATAGGCAAACATGAAATAAAGGTAGAATATTTTTCTGTTATTCTTCATCGGTCTTCATGTTCCTTGAATTTTGACAAGTATTTGATGTTTATTGGACCGTGCATCAACATGATAGTTGAAGAATAAAAAACCAACTAGATGTCACTTCTTTTATTCACTTTACGTCTTAGATATTCAACATGTTTCGGGCATTCATATGTCCATCTGGATACCACTCTAGCTGAACCGCACCCTAACTCCAACACACAACAAATCAAGAACGAAACGGCCAATGTGGTAGCTCAACAACATAGTTGCGAACTCCTGAAGATGGACATATTAATGCCCGAAACATGTTGAGTATCTAAGAAGTAAAGTAAATAAAAGAAGTGATATCTAGTTGGTTTTTTACTCTTCAACTTTGACAAAAAAGTTTTATTGTAAGTAAAGATACTCGAGATATCTCGATTCGTGTATCGCAAATGAATGTTATTTGTATTACAGAAAGTACTGCACCTAGAAAATTAGACATCTAGCACTGAAGAAGACACCTAGGTTCAAGTTGCTCGTAAATGTGATACTGAGGAAGATATTTGAGTCTAAAAAGAACAAATTAATAGAATGTTTTATAAAATTGCTTAATAAGGATCTTCATTAATTTTACGTCCGACCAAACATTATTCAGCTAATAAAATGAGGGAGGAATAAATGAGCGAGACATGTAGCAGCTACGAGAAAATCCGTGTTAAGTAGCGTGGCCAGAAAATGTTTTACTCTTCTAAGTTTTGTGTATTCTTTGGGCGCATGACACACTAAAATTTCTTTTTAAACCATATGTCGAAAATTTTTCGAAATATTGGATCTAAAACTCTCCATAATTGGGCATATTCGGACACATCTTCTCCGAAACAATTCGATATGGAGAGTTCTATCAAATCACATTCAAGCAAACCTTACCCACTCTACGTCAGTGAGCCAAATATTTTACTTGTGTCATATTAAGTAGAGACTCTTGTTTGATGTTGATTTTGACCTTCCATTCTCCATTCAAGATAGACGAACTGACAATCTTCCCTAATTTTTGTATAGAATAACTCACGGCCTTTCCATGGGTTACACTAGTGTCCTTCAACCGGTGGACTTCACACAGAAGGCCATGCCATGGTTTTCAATTGTGTTTATCAAACTGTGTGCCCTTCACTAGCATTCTTTGACAGTTTTCCAAGTGTGCCCGAGGATTTGGATAGGAGAATGATCATATAAAGTTAAGAAATCGAATAAAAACCTTATGTAATTTGCCAATATTACTTTACTGTGATTTAGTATATTTTAGTATTTAGTTAATTCATAACAGTAAATTTCCATTTGAACATGTTAGTAGAAAGTTCTGTCGGTAGTGGTAACCGTAAGAGTACGTCACTCCAACGTCTGGCGGTCTCCGTTTGTTGACAGGATCTGCCAAGTAGAATAAACATCTGCGCTTGTAGACGCAAAGTCTGTGAGCTTTGTTCTTGTAAAGGTTTTGCTAGGTGCAGTGTCTTTCATGGAACAAAATACGGTTTATTCTCAGTTGTTACACAGTTAATGACATTATTCAAGAAGCGCTACACTCCAACTATAGATTGTAAGTTTCTATCTAACTCCAGTTTGTCTCGAAAGAAGGAAGAGTTATTTCATATAATTCTTGTCCACGCATGAATTGATCATCATCATCATCATTTATCTTTCATGGAGTTGGGCCACTAGATGACCCGTTCCGGTCTGACGTAACCAGAAGTCTCTTCAGAGGTCTACCATGATTCCTTCTGTTAGTTGGGGTGTAGTACTTCATTACCTTGGGTAATCTGTTTCGAGGCATTCTATTAACATGTTGTATCCGGCTTCCCTTGCATTCCAGTAATTTGTCCAAAATTGGTGTTATTTTTAAGTCCTTTGTAATTTGTGCATTTGTTTTGCAATCTGCTCAAGTGAATTGATAATTAAATAAAACAGAGCAAATATAACGCACAGTACTGTTATATGTAATGTACAGTGGAAATATTACTACTCCAAAATGTTTCTACCCTCTTCGGATCATATCAGTGGAATGCACATCAATTTCATCTATAAACCATCGAGTTTGTGTAGATAAATGAAGCCTAACTGCCTAATTTATTTACAAAAAACCTCCCTGAAAGAGACCAGAAAGCAGTCGAAGTACGTTGGAGTTCTAATATTTTAATTACAAAATATATTCAATAATATTGTGCATTTTTTCGTGTTTATTATACAAGTAAGAGGTATGTTGCATTTATAAGCGAACACCTAATCGCTGGCAACCACTGGCTTAGAAAGCTCTTCGCCCACTGTCAGTTTGAAGGCTCGTGTTCTGTCCCTGTATAGTCCGTGCAGGATGTGTGGTGAAAACAGTAGGGCTTGGGATGTTTTCTTCCAAGCCCTCCGGTTTCACCCTGACAGTATTATTTCACGAAAACTACAAATTCGTACTGCATTTTGTCGATGCTACATAGTCGTATCAACTGATGAAGTCCTTCAAGAAGCACTACAAAAAGAAAAATGATTAGATAAATAAATAGATAAATAAGTAATAGTCCAGCACAAATGACCTAAATCAGTGTTCTACATAACAACGTGTTCAATTTTCTTATCTAACCCTAAGGAAAACATGAAATTGTATATCCCGCACTTCATTATACCCCGAACTGCATGGACAAACGCAGCACTACCTGCAGATCACAGCTGCTCTTTAAACTTCAACATGAATATTTGCACGATTATTCCCGAAATATTGAAATTCTTTGCATATTTAAACCCTCAGCTTCATGCTTCCGCGTTAGAATGGTATTTATTGTGGTCAGTGGCGTAGCTAAGTTCATGGTACTGGTGCGGCCGCCCTGGGCAGCAGAGTCCAAATTTATTGTGGTCAGTGCCGTAGCTAATTTCAGGGTACTGGTGCGGCCGCCCTGGGCAGCAGAGTCCAAATTTATTGTGGTCAGTGCCGTAGCTAATTTCAGGGTACTGGTGCGGCCGCCCTGGGCAGCAGAGTCAAAATTTATTGTGGTCAGTGGCGTAGCTAAGTTCATGGTACTGGTGCGGCCGCCCTGGGCAGCAGAGTCCAAATTTGGCACAATGAATATTACAAACGAAAATTTTTCTGTACTCAATAAATTTTAAATTATTAAGACAAACAAAAGGGAATTTAATCAATAATTGCGATTTTTTCAGTTCAAAATTTGTATCATATGCGACTGGCCCTATAGCTACGTCACTTATCATGTGTTGTGTGTCCATGGCCAGCAGCCCTCAGTCGGCCAAGGCCTGCTCATTATCGAGACTTCACTATCACACGAAGACACACCACATTCCGCAGGACTCCTCTGGACGAGTAATCAGCCCTATGCAGAAATCTCTACCTGATCACAGACAACAATCACAAAACATAGAATTTCATACCCGCGGCAGGATTCGAACCCGCAATCCCAACAAGCGAGCGGCAGCAGACCCACGCCTTACAGAACGCCATCACTGGCATCGGCTATGTGTATATTCCTGTTTGTGTTCAGTGATCTAACGACAATGAATTATATTGGCAATGGCTTCCAATGGAAGAGTGAGCCTGAACACTCAAGTGCGAAAAACATGAAACCAGACTCCATTTGCTAGCACTTATTTGGTGGCTTGCTTTCTGGGAAAGCGTAGCAAAGGGCAAGATACCTACTACTAAAGAGGCAGAAAATAGACGAGTTGTTTGGCAAATGGACCGAAATGAGAGGGAATTTATATTTGAGAGTTTTCAGGTTTACTCAATTCTGTAAACGAGTATTCCAGTGTTCTCGGACGATGACGCTCTGTCGCCGGGTACGTTGACCCCGACAATTTGAAAGAATGTGTTGTGTTCTTCCTCAAGATTTCAAGGTCTTAGAAAGGAAACTGAAAAACGACACGACGTTACGTTTCCCAGAAGACAGGCGACCTCTTACCCTGACATGTTGACTGTTCGTCGCATGTCCTATATCTCGAAAAGACGCTTTGTGGAGGGATTAAAGGTGGGTCTTTGAATTTTGGTTGTTTAGCCAAAATGTCGAGCAAACCCGATATGGCCGTATTTACGCAGTTCGTTATCGGAATTAGATAACAGAAATATTTTTGAGGTTCTCGAATCATAAAAGTGTTCCTATAAACATACACTTATTACGTAATGCACAAGCACCTTACCCACGCCGCGAACGTATTGAGCCTTATGCAGTATACGCCTTGACATGAACTCACTTTAATCTGTGTTGCCAATGTCGGACCTCGCTCATAAATCTTTTATCGCCGACAAACATCAGGTTCGGTGTAGTTAGGTACATTGACCGATAATTCCCAATTAATATCCTCCCAGCTATCGACAGCTAGCTGGTATTCAATTATGCCTTATCGCCCTGTAATTGTCTCGGACCTTGACATTCTTATTACATAAAAATCATCTCTAAATTGTCTTTTGTAGCAAAGGAAGGAGCACGTATCTGAGCAACGCGCCTTCGAATCTCAGAGCTGTAATTGGAGGGAAAGATTAAGGCTATTTATGATGACAACCAATTTATTTGTCATTGCTAATGTAAAACAATTGCGAACCTAGGTCGTTTTAGAATTTTACTGCCCTTTTTCCGAACATCTTGGGGTGTTGGCGTCCTAAATTCAGCTATTTTTAACAGTTTTCACAATCGGATTGAGTTTGGCACGATTTTGAAGGGCCTTCGGAATTTCGGGGGGGGGGGGGTTG
>Ga0123352_10015105_pt1 | contig 12291 bp, 14 predicted proteins | sample TergutLab28metaG_FD_89700 | JGI IMG/M metagenome (GOLD analysis project Ga0123352, IMG submission 89700) | Labiotermes labralis P1 segment gut microbial communities from Petit-Saut dam, French Guiana - Lab288 P1 | ecosystem: Host-associated > Arthropoda: Insects > Digestive system > Gut ... | reverse complement strand
CTTTACCCCCAGGAAATACTCCTGGTACTCATTTCTGTTAGAGGCTGAGTCGACCCCAGGGCCATAGTGCGATCAGAGGGATTTTATGTCAATGAAAAATCCACTGACACCAGCTGGGATCGAGCCAGCGACCTTCCGATTTGTGGCACAGCACCTTAACCACTGTGCTACCGCGGTCCCCCCCATGAGCGAAGTGCTTGATATTAAAATCAACAAGTAAATGTAAAACATTGGCGTGTGAACGTTTGCTTCTTTATGGAGATATAGCTCCATGCATTCTTAACCTTCGTAATTAAATGGCAGCGAATGCTTAGCCTCGGGAACCTGCTGCTATACTGCAGGAGAAACAGCTACTGCTTGAACCCAGGCGCTGGAGCAAAACATCCTCCAACGCCTGGAGACAACGCCTGATTGGTCGTCCAGGCGGTGACCTAGCCAAAACACTAGAATGAGCGACTAGACTCCTGGTAAATAGTTATGACAATCGGATATTTTTGTGAGTAATGTTGGGAGCAGTTACTTGGGTTGGCTTCGGCCCAGGAACAAGCAGTGGAGTCAGCAACAGGATGAGGCTTCTTTATGAGGTAGCGTATTGGAAGTGGCACCGCAGTGCAAGACGGTGCCGTCCGAAGTGTTGCGTCGCTTCACAGCGCGCCACTGACCGGTGCGCCGCAGACTTGCGCCCGTCTGTGAGAAGCGATCTGCAGACAAATGACAAGTTGAAATAGACCTGTTTATAAACTGTACATTACCGCTAATTTGCATGTAAAGCGTACAGGAATGGGCTGTCGCTGGTAGCTCAATTCCACGTAACTTCGAGCCTGGTTCTCGGACCCACCTGGCATCATATCCGGTTAATGCCGGTAGCAACTTTAACCGAGGTTCAACCAGCCGAAACATGTTGACAATTAAAAAACATAAACTCGCCTAGCAGATGAACTGCACAGCGCTGTATTTGCTACATTCATGAGGGCGCCAAACTGCTGGGGGGTTTGAAGGTGAGGGTGTGCTGTTACATGTAGCGTAGGCACGTCTTGCAAGAAACTTGAGCTCGATCGTCCTTGTCCAGGAATGTACGGACATCTAGCCCGTCCTAATTAACTGCAGGTGCAGCTAATTTATTTCGTGCAGGGTTATCACATTTGTGCACTCCGTCGACAAGAAATGCCTCAGTATCTAGGGACGATGTTTCACAAAATAAAAGCCCGCAAGAGCCGATGGCCTGTTCTAATGCGAATCCCGCGCAGGGCCACAACCGACTGTGCCTCAAGCGTTAATTTTATGGTGCTTAATTAAGCGTGGATGCAGCTTTACTTTAACCTTTTGACGCCTAACGTCAACTATAGTGGTCGTACCGCACCGCTAACCTCTAAAGTTACATTTTATGTATTTATTCAACAAATATAGGTACTGATATTTTAAACACGGTATATAATCTCCGTTTTTTTTTCTCTTCAAAATGCAGTTTGTTTCATAATTCTAACGTATTTAGTTCCTGTATTATTCACATTTTATATACAGGGTGTGTTAAAATTTAAAAAAAATAATTCCGGCGCCAAAAGCTTAACTGAGTTATTCCAGGCTTAAGAGCTGAGCAATAGCCTGTGGCTGTGTTTGTTTAACGACGCCATCAATAGCCGAGTGATAGAATGATTAGCCCGACATGTTCTCCTTTTCGACCCAAACCTTTCATTTTTAATTTTCTTGAATTTTCTATTTTTTAAATTTTAAATTTGTGTAAGTGTCCGGGTTTTGACTATTTGTTAGTTCTTAAAAGTTGCGGAATATTGTAATGGTGCTGAACACGCAACAAAGAATTCTGCTGCTTTCAAAGAACACCGTAACTACGATGTGATCGCTACATGAATAATGTACAAGACAGACTAGCAGTTAACACTGAAAAACAGACTGAAGGAATAGTTGCGTCTGCTCACCAGTTATTAAACAACACTGCACCACACTTCTTACAATAAATCAACTCTAGTTCCAATTCGGACGCCTTTCGCTATCTACTGACACTCTCTTAGACTGGTTCCATCTAAGATGGTGTCAGTATACGCCCAAATGCATCGGAGCGGTATCTAGTATGTTATCTATTACAAGTTTTGATTAATCACTGCTTATATGAACATGATGCAATATACGTTCTGCATGAAAGATCTGTTAGTAGCGAAAAAGTGAGAGAGGCCGGATCGGTATCTAGTATGTTATCTATTACAAGTTTTGATTAATGACTGCTGATATGAACATGATGCAATATACGTTCTGCATGAAAGATCTGCTAGTAACGAAAAAGTGAGAGAGGCTTTTTGTATGTAGTAAATCAACATGTGCATGTGTGTGAAATGTGTTTAACACTTATTATAAATTAATTTACAGATAAATATGTTTTATCGAATTATTAATTAATTTATTGGTAAATAATATTTTATCAAATATTATTAAGCTTTTGGTGCCGGAATTATTTTTTTAATTTTAGCACACCCTGTATATAAAATGTGAATAATACAGGAACCAAAAACGTTAGAAATATGAAACAAACTACATTTTGAAGGGAAAAAAACGGAGAGTATATACCATGTTTAAAAAATATTCAGTACCTATATTTGTTGAATAATAATATAAAATGCAACTTTAGAGGTTAGCGGTGCGGTACATCCACTATAGTTGACATTAGGCGTCAAAAGGTTAATTAATTTATTGGTAAATAATATAGTTATCACATATTATTAATTTATTTATCGTTAAATAATATTTTATCAAATGCTATTAATTAATATTGTAATTATTATTAATTAATTAATTTTTAATATTGGTAATCCATAGTGTGATAAAATTGTTTCCCAACAAATTAATTGTTTCCCAATAAATTAATAATATTTTATAAAGCATATTATTAACCAATAAATTAATTAATAATGTGTGGCACAACACATTTTATACATGTGCATTTGATGTTTTCATGACGTAAGTCTAAATGCACGGATGCGAAACATGTTAAGCTCCTTAATGCCCAGCAGACAAAATCAGTTCAACTGTACAAGAATACAAAAGAAGCAATTAATAATATGAGAAAAAAAAATATATATATATATTTATAAATGTGCTTATGTTTGATTTATTACATAAGTATGAATATTCCTGTTTTGCACGGTTATGCAACTTATAAAAGTGTGACCCTTTATGTGTGCTGCTTCTTCAACCTCCTCTTTCTCTGATATCCACTTTTCATGATCGATAATTTTGAAATTGCCCTGCTGTCTGTTGTGACCGTTATTCCTGTAATGTACCCCCCCCCCCCCACCCACCAACCACCGTGTACGAACGACTGTATGCACTTGCAGCCCATTCGTCTGTATAATCATTGCAGCATTACGTTTTTGTGCTGTAAGAACGAATACCGATTACTACGAGTATTTAACGTTTTCGTGACACAGAGAGACGCACACCTAGATCTTGAGGAAAATGAACCGTGTAATCTAATGGCAGTTACTGCCCTTTCTGAGTAACATGCTGCCTGCCCTGAAGACAAATGCAGCCATGTTTCTCCGTAATGTCGGTAGCCATGCACTGTACCATTTCTGTTCCAGACAGTGTTGTAACCTGCCTCTAAAAGAAGGTCTCAGGCAAGACGCCATACATCATATCAAATAACACTGCAATACCAGCCAAGGTTATTGCTTTCTGGAACGTAAGAGGGTAAATTTTTTACAGTTGTCTGAGGAATGTGGCATGCCTTCTAAATTTGATGGTGCCAAAACGTAGGAAAAATCTACCAAACAACACGGTGTCACGCAGTAAGGACGTGAAATACCTTCAGTTCAATTACTGACCTGAATGAAAGAGCAGCAAAACAGAGTTCCAGGAGCTGTGACACCATCCGGCAGGACGATCCGTGGTGATATGACCTGCTGATGGCGCGCGAGATATCTGCTTTATCGTGATGGATTTAGCGGCTGATAACGACAGAAAGCAGCCGCCTACGTGAAGGGCGCTATGGACTGTAAATTGTCGCCAGACAGTGAGAACACATTGGCCAATTTTATTACACTGACTGAGTGTGTTATTAAATGTGTTAATATTGAATAGATGGGAGAATAAAGTGTATACTGATGAGAGCTTGGCTGTTTATACATTTTAAAAGAAAATGTATACTCATTGAAGTTTGGCTGTTTATACATTTTGAAAGAAAATGTATACTCAGTGAAGTTTGGCTGTTTATACCTTTTAAAACAGACTATATACTGATGGGAGCCTGTCTGTTTAGACCCTTCAACAGAAACTGTATACTGATGGGAGCTTGGAGTTAAATGCACCTTAAATAAACCGTGTACTGATGGGAGCTTGGCTGATTATACATTTTGAAAGAAAATGTATACTCATTGAAGTTTGGCTGTTTATACGTTTCAAAACAGAATATATACCGATGGGAGATTGGCGGTTTATACCCTTTAACAGAAAATGTATACTGATGGGAGCTTGGCGGTTTATATATTTTAACAGAAATTATATACTGATGGGAACTTGGCGGTTTATGCAACTTAACAGGAACTATATGCTGATGGGAGCTTGGAGGTTTATGCATTTTAAAGAAAATGTATACTCATTGAAGTTTGGCTTTTTATAAATTTTAAAAGAGACTATATACTGATGGGAGATTGGCGGTTTATACATATAAAAAATGTATACTGATGGAAGTTTGGTGGTTTATACATTAAAATAGAAAGTATATACTGATGGGAACTTGGTGGTTTATGGAACTTAACAGAAATTATATGCTGATGGGGGCTTGGAGTTTTATACAGTTTAAAGAAAATGCATACTCATTAAAGTCTGGCTTTTTATACATTTTAGAACAGACTATATACAGATGCGAGCTTGGCTGTTTATACTCTTTAACAGAAAACGTATACTGATGGAAGCTTGGTTGTTTATGCATTCTAACAGAAAACGTATACTGATGGTAGCTTGGCTGTTTATACCGGTTAACAGAAAACGTATACTGATTGGAGCTTGGCTGTTTATACCATTTAACAGAAAACGTATACTGGTGGGGCTTGGCTGTTTATAACCTTTAACAGAAACGGTATACTGATTGGAGTTTTGTGGTTTATACCGTTTAAAAAAATGATTACTGATGGGATCTTGGCGGTTTATACATTTAAAAAAAAATGTATACTGATGGGAGCGTGGCTGTTTATACACCTTAACAGAAACTGTATACTGATGGGAGACTGACTGATTCTACCCCATAACAGACACCGTATCCTGATTGGAACTTGGCTGTTTATACATTTTAACAGACACTGTATACTGATGGGAGCTTGTCTGTTTATAAATGTTAAAAGAAAATGTATACTGAATGTCATTGAAGTTTGGCTGTTAATACATTTAAAAACAGACTATACATTCATGGGATGTTGGTGGTTTATACATTTTAAAAGAAAATGTATACTGATGGAAGCTTGGCGATTTATACACCTTAATAAAAATTTTATACTGATTCGAGGTTGGCTGCTTAAATCACTAAAGAAAATTATATACTGTTTGGAGCTTGGCTGTTTATGCCCTTTTAGCAGAAAATGTATACTGATGGGAGCTTGGCTGCTCCCATCATTTAACAGAAAATATACACTAATTAGAACTTGACGGTTTTTACCCCTTAACAGAAAGTGTATACTGATGGCAGATTGGCGGTTTATACATACTAAAAAATATATAATGAAGGGAGCTTGGCGGTTTGTACACTTAAAATAAATTATACTCATTGATGTTTGGCTTTTTATATATTTTAAAACGGACTATATACTGGTGGGAGATTGGCGGGTTATACATTTTAAAGAACATGTATAATGATGGGAGCTTGATAGTTTATACCGTTTAACATAAAACGTATACTGATGGGAGTTTGGCTCTTTATGCAATTTGACAGAAAAAATATACTTATTGGAGCTTGGTTGTTTATGCATTTTAACAGAAAACGTATACCGATGGGAGCTGGGCTGTTTATACCATTTAACAGACAACGTATACTGATGAGAGCTTGGCTGTTTCTACCCTTTAACAGAAAACGTATACTGATGGGAGCTTGGCTCTTTATGCAATTTGACAGAAAACGGATATTGACGAGAGCTTGGCTATTTATACACTTTAACAGAAAACGTATACTGATAGGTGCTTAGCTGTTTGTACCGTTTAACAGAAAACGTATACTGACGTAAGCTTGGTTGTTTATGCATTTTCAAAGAAAACGTATACTGATGGGGGCTTGGCTGTTTATACCGTTTAACAAAAAAGTAAACTGATTGAAACTTTGTTGTTTATGCATTCTAACAGAAAACGTATACTGATGGGAGCTTGGCTGTTTGTACCGTTTAACAGAAAACGTATACTGATGGAAGCTTGGTTGTTTATGCATTCTAACAGAAAACGTATACGAATGGGAGCTTGGCTGTTTATACACTTTAACAGAAAATGTATACTGATAGGAGCTTGGCTGTTTGTACCGTTTAACAGAAAACGTATACTGATGGAAGCTTGGTTGTTTATGTATTCTAACAGAAAGGTATACTGATGGGAGCTTGGCTATTTATACCCTTTAACAGATAACGTATAATGACGTGAGCTTGGATGTTTATGCATTTTTAACAGAAACCATTTACTTTTGGAGCTTGGCCGTTTATTCATTTTAACAGAAAACATACATTGATGGGAGCTTGGCTGTTTATACCCTTTAACAGAAAACGTATAAAGATGTGAGCTTGGATGTTTATACCATTTAACAGAAAACGTATACTGGTGGGGCTTGGCTGTTTATACCGTTTAACATAAAAAGTATACTGATGGGAGCTTGGCTGTTTAAACTTTTAACAGAAAACGTATACTGATGGGTGTTTGTTTTTTATGCATTTTAACAGAAAACACATACTGATGGGAGCTTGGCTGTTTATACCCTTTAACAGAAAACGTATACTGATGGGAACTTGGTTTTTTAAGCATTCTAACAGAAAATATATACTGATCGGAGCTTGGCTCTTTATACATTCTAACAGAAAACCTATACTGATGGAAGCATGGTTGTTTAGGCATTCTAACAGGAAACTTATACTGATGGAAACTGGCCTTTTTACCTTTAATAGAAAACGTATACTGATGGGGGGTTGTCTGTTTATAACCTTTAACAGAAAAATTATAGTGCTGGGAACTTGGTTGTTTAGCGTTTAACAGAAAACGTACACTGATGGGAGCTTGGTTATTTATGCACTCTAACAGAAAACGTATACTAATGGGAGCTTGACTGTTTATACCCTTTACAGGAAAACATATACAGATAGGAGCTTGGCTGTTTTTACCCTTTAACAGAAAATGTATACCGATGGGAGCTTGGCTGTTTTAACCTTTAACAGAAAACGTATACCGATTGGAGCTTGGCTGTTTGTATCCTTTAACAGAAAACGTATACTGACGGGAGCTTGATTGTTTATGTGTTTAACAGAAAACTTTTACTGATTGGAGCTTGGCGGTTTTTAGCCCTTAACAGAAACTGTATACTGATGGGAGCTTGGCGGTTTATACATTCTAAAAGAAATGTATACTGATGGGACCTTGGCGGTTTACACATTCTAAAAGAAAATGTATACTGATGGGAGCTTGGTGGTTTATGAGCCTTAACAGAAACTGTATACTGACGGGAGCTTGGCTGATTTTACCCCATAACAGACACTGCATCCTGTTTGGAACTTTGCTGTTTATAAATTTTATCAAAAACTCTATACTGATGTGGGCTTTACGGTTTATACATTTTAACAAAAATTGTAAACTGATGGGAGCGTGGTAGTTTATACTTTTAAAAGAAAATGTATACTCATGGCAGTTTGGCGGTTTTTACATTTTAACAGAACTGATGCGCCCTGGCGGTTTATACTTTTGAAAAGAAAATGTATATTGATGTGAACTTGGTGGTTTATAACTTTGAAAAAATTGTATAATCGTGGAAGTCTGGCAGTTTGTACATTTTGACAGAAAATATATACTGATGGGAGCTTGGCGCTTTATGCAATTTAACAGAATCTGTACACTGATGGGAGGTTGGTGGTTTATACGTTTGAAAAGAAAACGTATACTCATGGAAATTTGGCGGCTTATACATTTAAACAGAAACTATATACTGATGGGATCTTGGTGGTTTATACAGTCTAACAGAAAATGCATACTAATGGGAGCTCGGCGGTTTATACTTTTGAAAAGAAATTTTGTAATCTCTGGAAGTCTGGCGGTTTATACATTTAACAGAAAATATACACTGAGGAGAGATTGGCGGTTTTTACATTTTAACATAAATTGTAAACTGATGGGACCTTGGTGTTATATACATTTTAAAAGAAAATTTATATTCACTGAGGTTTGGCGGTTTATACATTTTAACAGAAACTCTATACTGATGGGAGCTTGGCGGTTTATACATTTCAACAGAAACTCTATACTGATGGGAGCTTGGCGGTTTTTTACATTTTAAAAAAAATCTATACTGACGGGAGCTTGGCGGTTTATATTTTCTAACAGATAATATATACTGATGGGGGCTTGGTGGTTTATACGTTTGAAAAGAAAGTGTATACGCATGGAAGTTTGCTGGTTTATACATTTTAACAGAAACTATATACTGATGGGAGCTTGGTTGTTATTTTTTGAAAAGAAAATGTACACTCATGGAAGTTTGGCGGTTTATACATTTTAACAGAAATTATGCACTGATGGGAGCTTCGTTGTTTATTCTTATGAAAAAAAAATGTATACTCATGGAAGTTTGGCAGTTTATAAATTTTAACAGAAAAACTATACTGTTGGGAGCTTCGCGGTTTATACATTTTAACAGAAAATCTATACTAATTGCAGCTTGGCGTTTTATACATTTTAACAGAAACTATATACTGGTGGGAGGTTGGCGGTTTATACATTTTAAAAGAAACTTTATACTGATGGGAACTTGGCGGTTTATACTTTTAAAGGAAACTATATACTGATGGGAGCTTGGCTGTTTATACATTTTAACAAAAACTGTATACTGATGGGAGCTTGGTGGTTTTTACTTATGAAAAGAAAATATATGCTCATGGAAGTTTGGCAGTCTATACATTTTAACTCATAATATATACTGATGGGAGCTTGGGGTTTTATACATTTTAACAGAAACTGTATACTGATGGGAGCTTGGCGGTTTATACTTTTGAAAAGAAAATGTATACTCATGGAAGTTTCTCGGTTTATATATTTTAATAGAATCTTATTACTGATGGGGGCTTGGCTGTTTAAATGTTAACTGAAACTGTATAGTGATGGAAGCATGGTGGTTTATACTTTTGAAAAACACGTGTACACATGGAAGTTTGGCGGTTTATACATTTTAACAGAAACTGTACTGTGATGCGAGCTTCGCGGTTTATTCATTTTAACACAGACTATATACTGATGGGAGCTTGGCGGGTTATACTTTTGAAAGAAAATATATTCTCATGGAAGTTTAGCGGTTTATACATTTTATCAGAAACTATATACCGATGGGAGCTTGGCGGTTTATACATGTTAACAGAAACTGCATAGTGACGGGAGCTTGGGGAGTTATACTTTTGAAAAGAAATTGTATACTGATGCGAGCTTAGTGGTTTATACATTTTAACAGAAACTATATACTGATGGGAGTTTGGCGGTTTATACATTTTAACAGAAACGGTATACTGATGGGAGCTTGGTGGTTTATACATTTTAACAGAAATTTTTACTGATGGGAACTTGGCGGCTTATCCTTTTTAAAGAAACTATATACTGATGGGAGCTTGGTGGTTTGTACTTTAGGAAAAAAATGTATACTCATGGAAGTTTGGCGGTTTATGCATTTTAACAGAATCTATAAACTAATGGGAGCTTGGCGGTTTATACTTTTTAAGTAAACTCTATACTGAAGGGAGCTTGGTGGTTTATACTTTAGAAAAGAAAATGTATACTGATGGAAGTTTGGCGGTTTATACTTTTTAAAGAAACTATATACTGATGGGAGCTACCTGGTTTATAATTTAGAAAAGAAGATATATACTCATGAAAGTTTGTCGGTTTATACATTTTAATGAAAACCGTATACTGATGGGAGCTTGGCGGTGTATACATTTTAACAGAAACTGTATACTAATGCGAGCTTGGTGGTTTATGCTTTAGAAAAGAAAATATATAATCATGGTATTTTGGCGGTTTATACGTTTCACCAGAAAATATAAACTGATGGGAGTTTGGCGGATTATACTTTTGAAAGAAACTCTATACCGATGGGAGCTTGGTGGTTTATACTTTAGAAAAGAAAATGTATCCTGATGGAAGTTTGGCGGTTTATACATTTTAACAGAAACTATATACTGATGGGAGCTTGGCGGTTTATACATTTTAATGAAACTATATACTGATGGGAACTTGGTGGTTTATACTTTAGAAATGAAAATATATTCTCGTGGAAGTTTGGCCGTTTATACCCTTTAACAGAAACTGTTAACTAACTGCATGCAGCGGAATCCGTCTTTAGAAGCTATTAGTTCCTCAGCTAATCAAGGAATTTCCCCCTTCCACATTTTTGAAACCCAAAATGTGCGTTCACAAAAGCCCACTGCCTGTCCCTATCCTGAGCCAGAAGAATCCAATTTACGCCACTGTCCTATTTTTTGAAGACCCATTTTAATATTATATTTCCATTTACAGTTAAGTCTTCCAACGAATTGTTGGGTTAATGAGAATATTGAAGACGAAATGGACGGATCATGTAGCACGTGTAGAAGAAATTAGAACTGCCCAGAAAGTATTGGAAGACATAGAAATAAGTGACAGGAAAATACTGAATTGAAACTTGATTTTATAGAGTAGGATGGGTTAATTGGGCTGCAAACGAAAAAAAAAATGGTATGTAGTTGTGCTGGCGGATTTAAGAGCGCCTTATCTTGTTTTTTCCTGTAACTGTTGACGCCGTTACGATATGCATGTATAATCATACAAATCCTTTAATCTTATCTTACGAAGTTTTGCACGTAATCTCATCCCATTTCGTAATTGCAGACGTAATGTCGCATTCCATACCCGAAACCCTCTCGATATATTCTCAGAAGTCTCGCTGTCACGTACGCGTGTTTAATTTAGATACGATGAACGACGCGTCTGGTTTTGAACCCACGCAGGAGCAGTGATTATCTTCTCTTAAAAATGTTCTGTCCTGCTGTGCGTCGCACCTAGCCTCCTAGCACAGGGAACTCTTTCCATGGGGTAAAGCAGCCATGTCATGAAGCTGCCCACGGTGTCAATAATCCAGCCATTAAAATGCTTGTTTGAATTACCGTGCAGCAAGAGGCGAATTACATTTGCATGGGGATGGCACAGATCGTTGCAATCCGATATTCGATACGTACAGATGGCAGCACTGCAGCTGAGAAACACAACAGCGTAAAAGAACAGAAAATGGCTGACACATGCGAAGGGCTGAAGTAATAAGTACCAGAAATGTGAAGGTAAAAGTAAGGTTGAAGTTCACCCTAGAACAAGCCACGAAGGCCCAGAGGGGGAGTAGAGGTAAACTCTAATCTTTCTTTAACCTCGGGGCTAGATGGGGATGGGTGGTAAACGCCACTCCCCTGCCTTTCTGCCGCCGAGAAAGACCAGCTACCCACTGTGTAGGAGGCTGAGTAGGCCCCCAGAGCCGTTCTGTACGGGTGCGGAAAATATCGTCTCAAGCGGGATTCGATTCCCGGACCGCCCAGCCCTTAGCGAGTCGCTGTACCGACTGAGCTCTCCCGGCCCACTCCACAAATGTAGATACAGAAAACACGTGCGTATTTGTGCTGACCTTTAAAAATAATACACAAAACTGTAAAAATTTTGCTGTATATTTCAGACACAGAAAACAAGAATAAAACTATACAATACACTAGCCCTCCCAGTCTTGTTATACGGCAGTGAAACATGGACTATTAAAGCAAGGGATGCCAGAAGAATAACAGCAACAGAGATGAAATATATGAGAAGATCAGCAGGATACACTTGGGCAGATTACAAAACAAATGTACAAATTGCAAAAGAGTTAGAAATAACACCGGTTCTAGATAAACAACTGGAATACAAGAGGAACTGCATACAACATGGAAACAGAATGCCTCGTGACAGACTACCCAGGATAATGAAACACTATTCCCCAATTGGCAGAAGGAATCGTGGCAGACCTCTGAAGAGACTTCTAGATACGTGAGACCGGAACGGGTCAACAAG